>ERZ780149.391-NODE-391-length-57952-cov-6.433805_pt1 | contig 57952 bp, 49 predicted proteins | sample MGYA00511367_ERZ780149 | MGnify/ENA primary metagenome ERZ780149 (study PRJEB29588, sample SAMEA2153852) | human gut metagenome | biome: human gut; feature: human-associated habitat; material: faeces | place: Denmark | collected 2008/2010 ... | reverse complement strand
AAACCATTCAGCATTTCTCTAACTTGTTCTAAATTAGGACTTGTTGAAATTGAATAAGATACAACTTCATTATTGAATAAATCTAATACAGGTGAAAGATATACTTTTTCATCACAAACATTAAATTGTGTAACATCAGTAGTTATCTTTTCAAAGGGTTTTTCCGCATAAAAATCTCTTTTCAGCAAATTGTCTGCAACTTTACCAACTGTGCCTTTGTATGAATGGTATTTATCGTTCTTACGTTGTTTACCTTTCAAACCAAGTTGTTTCATTAGTTTTTGTACGGTTTTGTGGTTAATTACATAACCTTTGTCACGCATAACTATTGTAATTCTACGGTATCCGTATCTGCCCTTATTCGCATTATAGATTTCTTGTATTTCTTGCTTTTCGCACTCGTATTTATCTGTGTTTAAATGTTTTAGATAATAGTAGAATGTGCTACGAGCCAATCCGGACAGTTGCAGCAAGTCATTTAATGGATATTCTTGCCTTAATTCATTGACTATTGCTGCTTTTTCCTTTCCTTGTGCAACCTTTTCTGAACTAAGGCATCGAGTTTTTTTAAGTATTCTATTTCCATACGAAGTCGCTGATTTTCGGCAATTAAATCTTCCTCAACCTTTTTATCCAACTTAGGTGGTCTGCCTTTCTTCGTGCCACTGGCGGCACCAGCTCTGCCTCGTCTTTCTTTCATAAGACCCTCGGCTCCTTCTTCCAAATATATGCGTTCCCACCGTTGTACTGCATTTTTGTAATTTGCTTCTTGTCCTTTACTTACATCCCAATACTTTCGTACAGTTTCTCGATATCCCATATGGTGTTCTCGCATATCCATTATAACACCTATTTTGAATTCTGCACTATACTTTTGTTGTATTGTTCCTTTTTTTGCCATAAAAATATGCACCTCCAAAAGTGTCTAACTTTTGGGGTGCATATCAAAGTCCTTGGGGCTTACTTATTACCTATTACCTCTTCACTCTTACTTCGAAAACCCGTGACGGGATTTTTTTGAGGTAATAAGTAAAAGGTAAGAGGTAATAAGTGCGGTGTCGGCTTTGCCGACGGATCGATATAATCCGGCAGTATTAAATACGACTCAGCTACAAAGGAATTCGTCAAGCATTGCAGACTGCAAAAACAAATTTTAGTTTATCCGCGTAATGAAATATTGACAGACATAGGTCGTTCCCTACAAAAATTCAATTAGCCATTTGTTTCCCTACACCTATAAACTAAAATTTACGTCATAAAATTATAAACTAAATACGGCAGGGGATTTGCCCCCTGCCGTACAAGGTGTTAATTTATTGTTTTGAATACTTACTACCGCTGAATGTATGTCTGTTGCGACAATCCGTCGGTCATTTGCTGCTTTTTATAGCTTTTCCTATGTCCGCCTTCATGGTCTCCCATTCGTCTGCGTGCTTTACATAGTAGAGCGGACACTCTTTTCCGGTTATATCATGGTGGCGTATGACGTCTTTTTCCGAAAGCTCCGTTTTTTCGCACAGCCATGCTGTCAGCTTTACCACCGACGCATATGCCTCGCTGCTGAATTTGCCGTCAGACTTTTTGTGACATACCTCTATTGATATCGTGTCGCAGTTGCGCCAGTTGCTGGCTGCCGACTGCTCATTAAGCGGTACGCACTGGATTATTTCCCCGTCAATGCCGACCACGAAATGCGAGCAGACCTCGGTATCCGGCTGCGCGAAAAAATTGCGGTTCTGCTTCGCCGTCGTGCCGGGATTGCCGGTGTAGTGTATCACTATGTTTTTGATGCCCTCAAGTTTCAGTCCGCGCCTTGCCTTGCCGACAGACAGCAGGTCAACCTTTACATAGTCGGGGACATCAAGCGTCCCAAGCTTTGCAATTATTTTCTGCTCCTGCTTTTCCGATCTTTGCGGCGAAGTGGCGGAACTTGAAATATTGCCGGATGCTGCCGATGAAGTGTTTGTGCTTCTTGACCTTCTGCTGCCGTCATATATTTTTACAGCCAGAAACACGGCTGCCGCCATCAGCACTGCCGAAAGCATAAGCAAAAGAACGCTTTTTATACGCTTTTTGAATCTGTTTCTTTTTCTGCGTTCCTTATTTCTGATATACTGCTCTTTTGCGTCATCCGTCCCCATCGTTTTACCTTCCATCTCGGCCTGCTCTGTTTACATAAATCATGTTCACGCCTTAATGAGCGCCGCCTCTATCCTGCCTATTATAACATTGTGATAATCCTTTTTCGGGTACCACTTCAAAGGTCCGCTGTCTATAAAACATTCCGGCTTCAGTCTGTCGACATACTGCTTGCGGCAGACAAGCACCATACGCGCCTGCTCAAAATAGACCGTGCCGCGGTCAAACACCGGAGTCAGTCCGCAAAGCTCGGTTTTGTTGCAGTCCCTGCCCGAACGGCTGCCGCAAATTTTATGTATTCCTTTGTTATCGCCGTAAAAACTGAGTGTAAACAGGTCGTTTTTATCTATAAATTCCATTGTGTACCGCTCGGGACGCACAAGGGCGACCGCGCTGTCCTCTCCCCAGATCTCGCCGGTAAAGCCCCATGAGGCGGTCATCATATTGTAACCGTTTTCGTTTCCGGCAGAAATCAGCATATATTCTTCACTAATTGCTTTTATGAGGTTGTCTTTTATCTCTTTTGGGTTTATAATAGTAAACATAAGGTGCCTCCGTAAATTAAAATTTGGCGGAAGATCCGCTGTGCTTAGTTTACATAAATGTATTGCAAAATTGATTGTACTATATTATATTTTGGTTGTCAATAGCAAAATGACGGTCGAAAAGAAAAATTTTGGGGCGGTGAATTCAGGTGGAAACAGTGCGTCTGAGGCTTGAGTCTCTGAGCGACATGAAGTATCGTGATTTCACCGCAAAGCTCATACCGAATCTGGGAAAAGACCGGATCATGGGCGTGAGAACCCCCGACATACGCGTTCTTGCAAAGGAGCTTTACGGTACAAAAGAGGGGGAAGATTTTTTGTCCCGGCTTCCGCATTATTACCTTGAAGAGAATAAGCTGCATGCCACACTTGTCTCCATGATAAAGGATTACGATAAGCTGATATCGGAGCTTGACAGATTTTTGCCCTTTGTTGACAACTGGGCGGTATGCGATGCGATACTGCCGGCCCTTTTCAGAAAGCATCCCAAAGGACTGCCGAAAAAAGCGGAGGAATGGTGCGATTCAGTACATACATACACCGCGCGTTTCGGGATAAATGTTTTTATGGGCTATTATCTTGACGGTGAGTTTAAAAACATATATCTTGACACCGTCGCCTCGGTAAAGGGTGACGATTATTACATAAAAATGGGCAAGGCATGGTACTTTGCAACGGCGCTTGCCAAGCAGTATGACGCCGCGCTGCCGGTGCTTACCGAAAACCGGCTCGACGCATGGACCCATAATAAAACAATAAGCAAGGCGTGCGACAGCTACAGGATACCGGATGAGACCAAGAAGTATCTTAAAACATTGAGACGTGAGGTTAAGGCAGATGGGAAAATTAATAAACACCTTTAAAACAAAACGTACGGCGATAATCGTATATATTGTGACCGTAATAGTGTCGGCGCTGCTTTTATATGCCGGAAACCGCTATGTATATGACAGCGAGAGCATGTTTCAGGGCGGTTATGAGGACGGTGCCTGTTCGGCAAGAGTGACCGAAATACTGAGCAGCCGTTCGGATGATGTTATAGTCGATAACACCGTTATAGGCAAGGAATTTATAATACTTTTCGACTGTAAGATATTGAGCGGCGAGCACAAGGGCGAAACGGTAATGGCAAGCGAGAGCGGAACACCGTACGACACCGTTCCGCTTGAAAAGGTAAAGGTTGGCGACCGGATACTGCTGACCCATTCCGAAGATCAGAATGCCGCGGTGGAATGGCTTATGTATGAATTTGACCGGACGATGCCGCTGTGGATACTCGGAATAGCCTTCTGCGCCATTGTGCTGCTGTTCGGCAGAATGAAGGGCGTCAACACCCTCATATCACTCGGCTATACCTGCGTTGCGGTCTTTGCGGTATTCGTGCCGTCGGTGCTGTCCGGCAAAAACATTTATCTCTGGTCGATAATCACATGTATATATATAATTATAATGACGCTGCTCATAATCGACGGGCTGCACAAGAAAACCCTTGCTGCCATAATCGGATGTTCAAGCGGAGTTATAGTGTCGGGACTGCTGACGCTGCTCGCGTCGCATTTTCTGCATCTTACCGGCATCACAACCGAGGACACAATCTATATAAAGCAGAGCTTCAATATCGACCTTAATGCGCTTATTTTCGCCGGAATCATATTGGGCTCGGTCGGCGCCGTTATGGACATTTCGGTATCCATTTCCTCGTCGCTTGCCGAGCTGCACGATAAGGTCGAGCATCCGACCTATAAGGGGCTGCTGGGATCGGGCATTACGATAGGCAGGGATATCATGGGTACCATGGCAAACACCCTTGTGCTGGCGTATATCGGCTGCGAGCTGTCGGCGACGCTTCTGTCGGTCGTTTACAGCTCGTCAATGAGGACGCTGTTCAGCCGCGAAAAAATAGTTGAGGAGCTGCTCCAGGCACTGGTCGGAAGCATAGGTCTGCTGCTGACCATACCTCTGACCGCTGCGGTCAGCTCGGCACTTTATATGGGCGTCGATCACTTTTCCAAAGCCGCGAGGCAAAAAAGGCGCAAAAAAAACCCCGAACGGGATAAATACTATGTTGAGCCGTCGATTGAGCCGAGCCTTTTTGAAAGTGTAGGGGACGAAAAAACCGACGGCGGCGAGGAAAAATAAACGCTTGATTTTTGCCGTAAATATGGTAAAATACATTTGTGAGCGGATCGGACGGCTGCGGGACGCAATTTGCGCCTGAGGAAAGTCCGGGCTCCGAAGGGCAGGATAGCGGCTAACGGCCGCCGAGGGTGACCTTAGGGAGAGTGCAACAGAGATATACCGCCCGATTTTTCGGGTAAGGGTGGAAAGGCGAGGTAAGAGCTCACCGGCTGACAGGAGACTGTGCAGTCCTGTAAACCCTATCCGGAGCAACATCAAATACGGCTATACACCTGCCCGGTGTGCCGTGAAAGATGGCGTGAACGGCGCGGCAACGCGCCGTCAAGAAAGATAGTCGTCTGAAAAACAGAACCCGGCTTATATGATCCGGTCACAAACAGCAGTCCATCGCAAAGCTTTGCGGTGGGCTGCTGTTTTTACATATCCGTTTATTTGCAGATTCTGCTTTTAAAGCTCCAAAATTCTACACCGCCGTTTGACAAAATAATACCTTGGGATGCGTGTATAATGGTCGCGAAAGACTATGCGATCTGAAAGGGACGACAAAAATGAAGGAGCTTGTAAAGGAAAGAGAAATGCATTTTCCGGTCGATTTTAATGTCACGGGCAGACTGAAGGCAGCGGCAGGGCATCTGGCGGCGGTTATATCCGGTTTTTTAAGCGCGGGAGCGGTAATGCTCGGCGGCATGTCGCCGCTCGGCACTGCACTTGTGGCAGGATTGCCGCTCAAATATGTTCCGGCAGCCTCGCTCGGCACTTTGTCGGGATACATATTTCCGCTTTTCGGAAAGGGCGGACTGAAATATATAGCGGCGATGCTTGCAGTGACTGTTATAAGACTACTTTTGTCGGGAACAAGGAAGATACAATTGACCGCCGTGATGTCGGCAATTATTGCCGGGGCGGTGCTGACCGGTGTCAATGTCGCGTCGGCAGGCGGCGATGTCTTGGGAAAGGGCGCGGTGGGACTTGCCGAGGGCATGATGGCAGGAGGCTGTGCCTATTTTCTGAACCGTTCCTCTGAAATACTTTCAAAGCGGCATAACGGTCTTACCGACGAGCAGACGGCGTCACTGCTGATATCGGCAAATCTTGCGCTGACGGCGCTTTACAATGTCGGGGCGGACGGCATTTCGTCAGGCGTGATTGCCTCGATAGTTTTTATACTCCTTGCCGCCCGGTACGGAAGATCCGGTATGGCGGCGGTCTGCTCTGTATCGGCAGCGACCGCAGCATTTTTATCAGGCTGTAAAATCGAGGCGGCGCTCCTGCTTTGCATATCGGGGCTTGCGGCAGGGGTCATGTCCGGCATAGGAAAAATCGCCGCAGCCTGTGCACCGGCAGCCGTGTCGGCTGTCTATGTGCTGAGCACCGCGGCTTCACCCGTCTCGTCTGCGATGCTTATAGAATCGGTCGCCGGGGGCGTCGTATCACTGCTCATTCCAAGAACCGTTTGTGCAAAGGTCGGCTCACTTCTCTCACCGGTAGTCAGAACGCCAGACACCGACGGCTTAAGACGCACCCTTACCATGCGGCTTGGTCTTGCCTCGTCCGCTCTGCACGGTGTGACCGATACGGTCGACGACGTGGCGAAATGTCTCGGCACCTTCAATAAGCACGATATGTCCGAGGTGCTGTCAGAGGTGGAAAACGATGCCTGCCGCGGCTGCCGGTTTTCGCTTTACTGCTGGGAAAAGCAAAGGGACACCACAACGGCGGCGGTACTCGGAATGAGCGATGCCATAAGGCGGCACAGACCGGTGGGAATGGCTGATGTGCCGGCGGAATTTTCGGAGAACTGTCTGCGTCCCGAGCAGTTTGAAAATGCGGTCACAAGGTACTATTCCGACTACCTGAGCTCTCTTGCGGCAGAAAAAAGAATATCCGAGATGCGGGAGATAATGTCTGATCAGATGAACGGCATTGCAGATATGTTAAGTGAACTGTCGGATGAATTCAAAACGGCGCAGAGCTATGATACCGCGCTGGCAGCCCGGCTTGCAGAGTCGCTGTCTGCGGTAGATGTCCATGCCGATGAGTGCTGCTGCTTCAGCGATAAATACGGGCGCATGACGGTTGAACTGAGAATTCTGACAGCGCCCGAAATACCTCTGTCAAGGTCAAAACTGCTTGAAAGGATTGAGGATACCTGCGAGCGTGATTTTGAACCGCCCATGATAAACCGCTGCGGCAAGGGATACTACATAACGGCGACCGAAAAGGCGGTATATTCGGTTGACGCTCATGTGACCCAGTTCAATCAGGGTAAAAATCAGCACTGCGGCGACACCTGCCGGTGGTTTTTTGACGGCAGAGGGCGCATGATATCGGTTATAAGCGACGGCATGGGCAGCGGCGGCAGGGCGGCGGTGGACTCCGCCATGGCGGCGGCGCTGTGCGAAAAGCTGCTCACGGCAGGCTTCGGATATGACTGTACACTGAAACTGCTCAATTCCGCAATGCTGTATAAATCCACCGACGAATCTCTTGCTACGGTCGATATTTCATGCTTTGATCTTCATACCGGCAGAACCGAGCTTTTAAAGGCAGGCGCGGCGCCGACCATCGTCCGCAGGAACGGCAGGACAGGACGTGCGGAGTGCCGGTCGCTGCCTGTAGGAATTTTGCATGAAATAGGTTTTGACAGAGCAACGGTAACCCTTAAAGAGGGCGACGTACTGCTTATGATGTCGGACGGAGTATGCACCGACGGAACCGACTGGATATGTGCCGAGCTTGAGGCATTCAAAGACGGCAGCGCAAAGCAGCTGTCTGAGCAGATAGCCACTGCGGCACGCCGTCGCCGCCACGACGGACATGAGGACGATATCACGGTATTTGCGGCGGTCATAGAAAAGGCGGTCTGACACCGCAAAGGATGTCAGCTGCCGAACAGCCGCCTCCGGCGTATTGTTAAACGGATAAATTTTAGTTTATCTGCGTAATGAAATATTGATAGACGTAAGGAACGACCCCCAAGTGTCGTTCCTGAATAAATACAAGAGCTGATTGTTGCATCGTAGGGCGGAAGCCCCACTCCTGCCCTACAAATGTACAATTAGATTTTCGGCTTTATACACCGCTAAACTAAATTTTAGCGGCAATATTAGTAATATAATCAGTTGGCAGGCTGAGCCGGATGACATTAAGAATGGTCGTTCGGTTCAGCCTGCCAATATTTTTTTGAACTGCCAACTGAAATCAATCTGCATGGTGACATAAAAACGCGGTGCGAATAAGCTTTTTACATATTGATCTGAACCGACAAGCCAAAACGGGGCTTTTTACCGCGCGCATAAAAATGCTTGTAAATAAATGTATATTGTGGTAAAATACTAAGGATAGTTTTTACGGAGATGAAAAAATGTAGACAAAAATTTTCATTTTAGAGGATCAGCGTGAGAAATCGCACTGATCACAATATAAATTGGCCTTCCCGTTGACTTTTATTGCATAAAATGCAGCTGCGGAACATGCCGGATTAATTTCCATTTGCCGCTGATGGAGATTTGTAGGCTGACAAGAGTCGAACCTGTTTGTACCGAAAATTTAGCGGCAGAATGGAGATCAATATGTCTGAAATAACAAATGAAATATCAAGACGGCGCACCTTTGCGATCATTTCGCACCCTGACGCCGGTAAAACAACCCTGACCGAAAAGCTGCTGCTGTACGGAAGAGCGATACAAAGCGCCGGCACGGTCAAGGGAAAATCGAGCGACAAGCACGCCGTGTCCGACTGGATGGAGCTTGAAAAAAAGCGCGGTATATCCATAACCTCATCGGTGCTGCAGTTCGAATATGAGGGGTACTGCATAAATATCCTTGACACTCCGGGACATCAGGATTTTTCGGAGGATACCTACCGCACACTGACTGCCGCTGACAGCGTCGTCATGGTAATAGACGCGGCAAAGGGTATCGAGCCGCAGACAAGAAAGCTGTTCAAGGTCTGCGCCATGCGCCATATACCGATATTCACATTCATAAACAAGATGGACCGCGAGGCGCGCGACCCGTTTGAACTGCTTGACGAGCTGGAAAAGGAGTTCGGCATAGGCACATACCCTATGAACTGGCCGATAGGCTGCGGCGTTAATTTTAAGGGCGTTTATGACCGTGGCGAGCACCACATACTCACCTTTTCCGAATTTCACGGCGGCAGGAACCGCCTTGAGGCCATAGAATGTGACATAACCGACACCGCCCGTCTCGACGAGCTGATCGGCGAATATTCGCGTGCCGAGCTGGTCGATCAGATAGAGCTGCTCGACGGTGCCAGCTTTGACTTTGACCTTGAAAAGGTGCGCTCCGGTAAACTGACCCCCGTGTTTTTCGGTTCTGCTCTCAATAATTTCGGCGTAGAACCGTTTTTAGAAAGTTTTTTAAAGCTCACAACCGCACCGCTGCCGCACCGCTCGGGCGACAGCATGGTCGACCCGTGCGACCCACGCTTTTCGGCGTTTGTTTTCAAGATACAGGCAAACATGAACAAGGCACACCGCGACCGTATAGCTTTTATGCGTATCTGCTCCGGCAAATTCGAACGGCAGAAGGAATATATGCATGTTCAGGCAGGCAGACCGATAAAGCTGTCGCGTCCTCAGCAGATGATGGCGCAGGAGCGAGAGGTCATTGATGTGGCGTATGCAGGCGACATAATAGGCGTATTTGACCCCGGCGTGTTTTCGATAGGCGATACCGTCTGCGAGCAGGGAATGAACGTGCAGTTTGCCGGAATACCGACCTTCGCACCCGAGCACTTTGCTATAATCGAACAGATCGATTCTTTAAAACGCAAGCAGTTTGCAAAGGGCATAACACAGATAGCTCAAGAGGGTGCCATTCAGATGTTTTTCCTGCCGGGCAGCGGTATGGAGCGTGTCTATGTCGGCGTTGTCGGTGTGCTGCAGTTTGACGTTCTGCAGTTCAGGATGGAGTCGGAATACGGCGTTAAATACAACCGTACCGATACGCCGCACACCCTTATACGCTATATCGAGGGCGGTGTTGATCCTAAGAGTCTCAACCTCATGCAGGCGACAAAATGGGTAAAGGACGGTCGCGACCGCGACCTGCTGCTCTTTACCGCAGAGTACGAGATCAACTGGGCGCTTGACAAAAATCCCGGTCTTACGCTGCGCGAATTCAGTCAGGTGCACGAATTTGAATAATAAAAAATGTACGGATTGTTAAAATTTTGTCGTTTGAAACGAAAATCCGATTTTCGCCTTGACTGATGTGTAAAATCTTAGTATAATGATAGGTGTAGAAAGTTCGGACTTTTTTATTTGATCGCTTTCTATGGGACTTCAATTTAAGCCCCTTTATCTGCCTTTCGGCGGCGTGCATCTGCGGCTGTACTTCTGCTGTGCATGTAAAAATTTAAAGTACCGGAATGGAGAATCGACATGACAAAGAATCCTACTGTTTTGAAATGGGTCGAGGAAGTAAAAGAGCTTGTCTGTCCGGATAAGGTCGTTTGGATCGACGGCAGCGAAGCACAGCTCGACGCGATCCGCAAGGAAGCCGTTGAAAGCGGCGAAATGATTAAGCTCAACGAGGAGAAGCTCCCGGGCTGCTATCTGCACAGAACACGCCCGAACGACGTTGCCCGTGTTGAGGACAGAACCTTTATCTGCTCTAAGGAAAAGGAAAACGCAGGTCCCACCAACAACTGGTGCGATCCTGCTGAGATGTATAAAAAGCTGTACGACATAGCACGCGGTTCATATAAGGGCAGAACCATGTATGTTATCCCGTTCTCTATGGGACCGATCGGCTCACCGCTCGCAAAGATAGGCGTTGAAGTAACCGACTCAAAGTATGTTGTTCTCAACATGGCTATCATGACCCGCGTTGGCGCCAAGGTCTTTGACGTTCTTGGCGACTCTAACGACTGGGTACGCGGACTGCATGCTTCCTGCGATATCGATCCTGAGAAGCGCTACATCTGCCAGTTCCCTGAGGATAACACCATAATCTCGGTCAACTCCGCTTACGGCGGAAACGTTCTGCTCGGCAAGAAGTGCTTCGCTCTGCGTATCGCTTCCTATCAGGGCTGGAAAGAGGGCTGGATGGCTGAGCATATGCTCATCTTAGGCCTCCAGAACCCGAAGGGCGAGGTCAAGTACATCGCCGCAGCTTTCCCGTCAGCCTGCGGAAAGACCAACCTCGCAATGCTTATTCCGCCGAAATATCTGCGTGACAAGGGCTACAGGATCTGGACCGTCGGCGACGATATTTCATGGATGAGAATAGGCGCAGACGGACGCCTTTACGCTATAAATCCGGAAAACGGATTCTTCGGCGTGGCACCGGGCACCAATGCACATTCGAACTTCAATGCTCTTGAGAGCACCAAGAAGAACACTATATTCACCAACGTTGCTCTGAACCTTGACGACAACACCGTTTGGTGGGAGGGTCTTAACAAGGATCTGCCCGAGAACTGCATTGACTGGAAGGGCAACAAGTGGGATCGCACCAAGTTCAACAAGGCTGACAAGACCACCTATGCCGCTCATCCGAACTCAAGATTCACCGCACCGGCAAAGAATTGCCCCTGCATTTCCGATGAGTTTGACAAGGGCGCAGGCGTTCCGATCTCGGCTATCATCTTCGGCGGACGCCGTGCAAAGCTTGCTCCGCTGGTATACCAGTCGAAGGATTGGAACAACGGCGTGTTCGTCGGTTCTATAATGGCTTCCGAGACTACGGCAGCAGCTGCCGGCGCAGTCGGCGTTGTCCGCCGCGATCCGATGGCTATGCTTCCGTTCTGCGGATACAACATGGCTGACTACTTCCAGCATTGGCTCGACATGGGTGCAAAGCTCGGAGACAAGGCACCTAAGATCTTCAATGTCAACTGGTTCCGTACCGACGACGAGGGCAACTTCATATGGCCGGGCTTCGGCGACAACATGCGTGTCCTCAACTGGATCATCGACCGCTGCGAGGGTAAGGCTGACGCTGATGAGACCGCTATCGGTTACATTCCGAAGCCGGAAGATATCGATCTTACCGACCTCGATTTCTCGCTCGACACCCTCAAGAATATCCTTGCCGTTGATAAGGATGCATGGAAGAAGGAGTGCGCCGAGATCGAGGAGCACTACAAGAAGTTCGGCGACAAGCTGCCGCGTGAGCTTCGCCATCAGCTTGATACTCTTGAGGCAGCTCTTGAGAAATAAGCTGTAAACAAAATACTGACGCTCCCGAAGGGTTACCTTCGGGAGCGTTTTTTTGTGAAAAATGCAGAGCAGAATGGGTGTGCCAAGGCGGACCGACAAATTGAACCGGGAAAATATGCCGATATACCGCAATAAAAACACATCGTTCAGCATCGTTGTTGAGGTTGTGATTTATAAACTAAAATTTACCGCTTCATGGGTATAAAAAACGACACTGGGGGGCTTGTTCGGCTCAGTCTGTCAATATTTCATTACGCAGATAAACTAAAATTTGCCCATGCAAATACAAAAAAACGGCGTGGAGATTACTCCACACCGTCCAAAAAGAAAGAGGTAGAAATTGTTTGGTTTACAGCTCGTTCCAGTATTTTCTGTCAAGACTGCGGAACTGTATCGCCTGAGAAATATGTGCCGATCCGATGTTGTCCGAGTGGTCAAGGTCGGCAACTGTTCTGGCAATTTTAAGTATCCTGTCATACGACCGCGCCGACATGCCCATGACCTCAAACGCCGCTTTTAATATCCTGTCTGCATCGTCGGTGAGGTGACAGTATTTGTTCATCAGAGCCGGCGTCAGCCTTGCGTTGCAGGAAATTCCGGTGCCGCGGTAGCGGTCATTTTGTATTTTTCTTGCCGCCTCAACGCGCCGCCTTATTTCAGCAGATGTTTCGCCGGTCGGCTTGCCTGAAAGCTCGCTGTATTCAACAGGAGCCACCTCGACGTGGATATCAAGTCTGTCAAGCATGGGTCCGGAAATTTTGCCGAGATAATGCTTCACAGCCTGCTGCGAGCATATGCACTTCTTTTTCGGGTGCCCGAAAAATCCGCACGGGCAGGGATTCATGGCGGCGACAAGCGAAAATTCGCAAGGATATGTAAGTCTGCCGCCGACGCGCGAAATGGTCACCTTGCCGTCCTCAATGGGAGCTCTGAGCGTTTCCATCGCCTGACGCGAAAATTCCGGGAATTCGTCAAGGAAGAGCACACCGCCGTGAGCAAGCGATATTTCACCCGGCTTCGGCACCGCACCGCCGCCCGAAAGACCGGCAGCCGAAACGGTGTGGTGGGGCGCTCTGAACGGGCGCTCGGTTATGAGCGGCACGTCCTCAGGCAGTATTCCGGCGACCGAATGCACCTTTGTTGTCTCTATCGATTCGGCAAAGGTCATGGACGGCAGTATGCCTGGAAGTCGCTTTGCAAGCATGCTTTTTCCCGATCCGGGCGGACCTATCATGAGCACGTTATGACCGCCTGCGGCAGCCGTTTCAAGCGCTTTTTTGGCAGCTGCCTGTCCGCGCACCTCCGAAAAGTCGGGATATGTGCCGCGGCGTATGGTGTCAAACGACGGGGTGGGCATCGGCGCTATGCCTTTGCCCTCCGCCAGAAAGCCTGCAAGCTGTTTTAAGTGGGTCACCGGGTATATCTCGATGCCCTCTACCACCGATGCTTCCTTTGCGTTTGCAGCCGGCACGAAGAATTTTTTTATTCCGTGGCGGCTTGCTTCTATTGACATTGACAGCATACCGCCGCCGCCGCGAAGTGTGCCGTCAAGCGCCAGTTCGCCTATAAAGGCGCATTTATCAAGGTCACAGGGCACGGTCAGCTGCCCAGATGCGAAAAGTATCGAGAGCAGCGACGGCAGGTCGTACATTGAGCCTGATTTTTTAACGTCCGCCGGGGCAAGATTGACCGTTATCCGGCATGACGGAAGGGCAAAGCCGCAGTTTTTAAGTGCGGCTCTGACCCTTTCGCGCGACTCCTTGACCGCCGTATCCGGCAGACCTACTATATCAAAAACGGGAAGTCCCTGGGAAATGTCTGTCTCAACCTCCACCATATATGCATCTATTCCGAAAATCGCAGTGCTGTGAAGACGATTATACAAAACATTCCCCTCCAGATTATGCTCTTTATCTGCTGTTGTTTGAACCTATGGTCACGGTGGTCGAATAGTATCTGCCGTTGCGGTAGATCTTAGCCGTCACCTTGGCGCCCGGTTTGCATTTGTTGAGTTCAGTCACAAAGTCGGTATATTCGTCTATTGTGACGCCGCCGAACTCGGTTATAATATCACCGGCTCTTATCTGAGCCTGCGCCGCAGGACCGTTTGTCACAACGCTCTTGACCGCAGCGCCGTGAGGCAGTCCGTATTTTTCAAGGTATGCGCTGTTGTAGGTGTAGACCTCAATGCCGATATAAGGTGAAGGATTATCCTTGTTTTCAATGATATCCTTTATAACGGTGAGCGCGGTATTGACCGGTATTGCAAAGCCCATGCCTTCATAGCTCTCGTTGACCAGCTTTGAGGAGTTGATGCCGATGAGCTGACCGTTGGAGTTGAGCAGTGCGCCGCCGGAGTTGCCGGGATTTATTGCGGCATCGGTCTGGATAAGCTCCATTTTTCCTATCGAATCAATGGTTATGGTGCGGTTGAGTCCGCTGATTATTCCGTATGACACCGAGCCCATGAACTGAAGTCCGCCAGGGCAGCCGATAGCTATCGCGTACTGTCCGACCTTTATATCATCGGAATTTCCCACTTCTATCGGCGTCAGTCCGGTTTTTTCGACCTTAATGACCGCAAGGTCGGCTGAAATATTGTATCCTACCACGGTTGCATCGACCGGTGTTGACGGATCCTTTGGAAAGTAGACCTCGATGTTGCCCGACGACGCGCTTGAGCTGACTATCGCCTCAATAACATGGTAGTTGGTGATTATATATCCGTCGGCTGTGTATATGATGCCGGAGCCTTCGCCCGTGCTGGTCTCACTGCCGCCGAAAAAGCTCTGTACAGACGCCGTAGTGCGGATGCCGACAACGCTTGGAGACGCCTTGTCATAGACCGCTTCGACCAGTGATTCGACATTACCGTCTATTGACACTACGGTCTGCGAGTTGCCCGACGAGGTGTCGTTGATGTCGGTCTGTGATTGGCTTGACGAGGAAGCTGCGGCGGTACTGTTGTCCTTTGTGCCGAAAACAATGAAAAGTGATGTTGCGGTACTGAGCACAAGCGACAGTACCACGCAAAGTATTACCGTAACGGCGTTGTGATTCTTACCGCCGCCGCGGTTTCCACCCGGAGTTCCTCCGGTCGAGGAGTAGCCTGTATACTGCGGTGTATGCGGCGTTGACGCGTAGCCGCCAAAGGGAGTGTAGCTGTACGATCCCGACGACTGACCGGCTCCGTACTGTCCCGTTCCGCTCTGCGAATAGGGTGTGCCGTAATTGCTCTGCTCTTCGGCACCGCTGCTGTAATATGTGCTTGCGGCGCTGCTGTCGTTTGCAGTCTGTCCTGCACTATCTGCCGCATATGTATCGGCGGCATTTTCAGTATTGTTATTATAAGTTCCGTTCAAATTCGGATCAAAACCGTTATTGTTCATAACTGCAGTTCTCCTAACCTTGTTTGATTACCTGTATTATATCCGCGAATTGTGAAATCAAGTAGCACAAAGTGTGAACATTTATTAAATTAATCACATGAACGGTGCGAATATATTAAGCAGTGCCTGCGCCAGCTTTTGACGCAGCGGACGCTTTACCCATTTGCTGAGTATTATTTCTTCACTCTGCTCTTCGAGGCTCAGAAATTCATTCTTTATATCGGTGACGGCATCGTTTTTGCAGAACCACACGCCACACTCAAAATGAAAATAAAAACTGCGGTAATCCATATTGACCGTGCCGCATGTGGCGACCTCGTCGTCCGAGACAAAGGTCTTTGAATGGATAAAGCCGGGCGTGTATTCGAAAATGCGTACGCCTGCCTCAAGCAGCTCCTGATAATTGAACTGCGTCACGGGGTGCACATACCATTTGTCCCTTATTTTAGGGGTGATAATGCGGACGTCGACCCCTGCCTTTGCCGCGGACGTGACCGATGCTATCATGGTGTTGTCAAGTATAAGATACGGTGTGACTATATAGACATAGTCCTTTGCGGAGCCGAGTATCTGTCTGTATATACCCTCGGCAGGGTAATGATCTGTGTCGAGCGGATTTTCAACATACGGCTGCACAAAGCCGTCGGCAGGCGGAAAGCCGGTGACTATATAATTTGCGGGGTCTATTCTGTCACGGCTGACGCTGTTCCACATCTCGCAGAATGCAACGACAAAGGTGGTGGATGCCGCGCCCTTCATTATGACGCCCGAGTCCATCCAGTACCCGTGAGGATGGGTAAGGTTTATATATTCGTCGGCAATGTTGAGTCCTCCGGTCATGGAAACATAACCGTCTATAACGCATATTTTGCGGTGGTCGCGGTTATTCAAGAACAGATCGACCGACGCTCTGATACGGTTGAAGGCTATGACCTTTATACCGTCGCTCCGCAGCTCCTTCACAAAGCTGCGGTTTTGTCTTGCTATCGATCCGAAGTCGTCAAATATGATCCTGACCTCGACCCCGGCAGCCGCTTTTTCCTTTAATATGGAGTGTATCGAGTCCCACATCTCGCCCTTTGCCAAAATAAAATATTCAAGGAAGATATATTTTTCGGCGCTTTGCAGCTCCTCGAGCATGCGCGGCAGGAATTTTTCGCCCGGCGACAGGTATTCGACCGAGGTGTTGTCATACACCGGGCAGCCCGATTCCCTGTACAGAAACTGCGACTGACGGGAATGGTTCACATCGCTGTCCCTCAGGTCGGCAAAAACCGAAACATCCTGCTTTAAAATTCCGCGGTTTTTTCTGCGTTCGGCAGCCATGCGCTTTTTGAGGTGCGGCCTTACCTTGCCGTTGCCCCACAGGAAGAAAAGCACGCCGCCGACGCATGGTGCAAGCAGTATAAACAGCACCCATGTGAATTTATAGCTCGGGTTGTCACGCTTGTTTATTATCCAGATGACCATTATCATCGACAGAAACTGTATAATGCGGTAGACAAAAGACAGCCAATGGGAAATAGACAGCGCCACCGCTGCAAACAGCGCTATCTGCAGTATTATAAGTATACCGGCGGTAAGTATTCTGCCCGGTATAGGTATTCCGCGGCGATGTTCCTTTTTCATTCGTTAGCTCCCGTCAGCCTAAAAGGTATAGTGTGAAACGGTAAATCTGCTGACCGTTTTAAGGTTGTCGCTCTCGGCGGTCACTATAAGAAAGTCGTTTCCGACAGACGACCTTACCGACTCATCGCTGCTGCCCGATTCTATTGCCAGCACTGTATCCGCTATTCTCGCAGCCATCAGGTATGACACATTGCCGTCGTCCGACAGTGACAAAACGGCTGTGACCTTTGCGGCTTTGGTGCCGATCTCGGAAAAATCGACCGCATTGCCGTCGCTGCCGACAGCCAGGCAGTATCCCCATTTAAGATCAAACTGATCGACAAATCCGGCAATATCGCTGCCGGCGCCGAAGCCGCTTTCAAATTTCAGCGGCTCACTTAAATTTTCGCCCTCGTTGGAATTGGGGTCGAACCTCCTGGAAGACTTGCCGTCAGACCGGATGGCGACATTGCCCTTTACGGTTACGTCACCCAAAGAGTCACCGTGAAGCTTTATATATTTATCGGGGAAAAACACGCTGACCGGTACGAGCGACGACTGGGCGGAGCTTGCGGCGTTATCGCTGCTGCCGCTTTGTGTGTTTGAACTGCTGCCTTTATCACTGCCGCAGGCACAGAGCAAAAAAAGCATTACCGCAGCAATGCCAACAGATGCCAACCTTTTTATATAACGGGACCAGCTCATAATTTTAAAAACCACCTTTATAATTTCCTGTACATTATACAACAAAAATTCCCTTTTTTCAACAGCTATTTGAACATTTATGCGGCTGCAGCCTTTAGGACAGGCAAAACGGACCTTCATTTCTCATAGTATTACCAAAAGATATTATGGGAGAGTTTTATATGTTTTTAGAGCTTTTGGGGCAAATTTTTCCGGGCATCATGCATTTTATACTGCACGCGTCGGCTGCCGGCTCGTTTCCGCAGGCGCTTTCGAAGGAAAGGGAGAACGAGCTGCTGATAAAAATGGAAGCCGGCGACGACGAGGCGCGGAAGACCCTTATCGAGCACAACCTGCGGCTGGTTGCTCATATTGCAAAGAAATATTACTGCAGCGGCGCGGACCAGGACGACCTTATATCAATAGGTACAATAGGGCTTATAAAGGCGGTCTCATCCTTTAATTCCGGCAAAGGGATACGCCTTGCCACCTACGCCGCAAGGTGCATAGACAATGCAACCCTCTCACAAATGAGTTTTTGGTTACGAAAAGAACTACCCATTGGAGAATTACCGAGCAGACTGCGAAAAATATGTATATAATGTCGCACACCGAAAACGGTGAAACAAAACATTCCCCCTTGTTTGTTCTTAGCTTTAGACTTATGGCTCCGAGAAAACTACTTGAAGCACAGCTATTCAACAAGCAGTATCATTCTTACGAAGATATTGATAATATACCTGACCGCTTGAGATTTTGCCGACACAAATTAGGTCTAATGCAAAAGGAAGTTGCTCAAATCGTTGGCATTTCCCGTAGTACATACATAAATCTTGAAACAGGAAAATTTAACGGCTTTGATAAAACGACAGCGGACAAGCTTTCCAAACTCTATAATATCTCTGTAGATGACCTTCTTGATGATTACAACCGCTTTTTGTCTTGCGGACAGGGCAAACTTATCCGTGAATACAGAGAAAGCTTAAACCTCGGCAAACGGCCGTTTGCTCGGCTTATAGGTGTCGACGCCAATATGCTCCGCTTGTGGGAAAACGAGCGAAAACAAGTCAGCCATAAATCGTGGGAGAAATACTTTAAAAACCGAATAAGCATTTAACGTAAAACCGCCTCACACAAATGCGAGGCGGTCACTTTTTATATATGTTTTTGTGATATACTTTTATAATAATTTTTCTTGAAATCTCTTACTGAATGGAAAAATTCAAACTCTGAATGCGTGAAAGAAGAAGTGCCGGCTTTCTCGGACAACAATTCCAAAGTACAAACCAAATCGGCTACCTGGAACAGCTTATAATCCGACGGCTTGACCTTTCGAAATTCCACATTATTGAGAAGTGCATTAAAAAGTGTTGTGAGAATTTTTGTAAGTTCTACCTGCCCGTTATCGTAGTACACAATGATTTTATCAAAGCTTTCAAAGTATTCAGCGTGATCTCTTAAAATGCGTGAAATTGATTTCGAAAGTTTAGATGTCAACTCAACAACATCCGCACATTCGCTTTTTTTAACCTTCGCACAAATATACGAAACAGGTAATTTTCTTGCAAAATTAAAAAGTGCATTAAACAATCGCTTTCTGTCTTCCATTAGGTCATTGCGATAGTTTTGCTCTCTTCTAATCAAAGGACCTACATGGATAACATGTTGCTCACAATTTAAATTACGCATATGCGCATCTAAAACGGAAATATTATCACCTATATCGGTTGACTGCTCGTGCAATATCATAGAAACAATATAATAAGGCGCATGGTGTTCAAAAGGTCCGAAATCACCTGATTCATCTATAAAAACGCTTAAAATATTTTCAGACAAAATAGCACCTCTTTCGACATTGAAAATATAAAAGAAAAAGCGGGGAAATTCCCCGCCGTTCGGTGGACCAGGGTCTTTCGACCAGCCCGAATAGCAATATTGCTATCTTTATTGTATGTTAATTATACAGTGAAAATTCCAATTTGTCAAGAATTATTAAAACCGTAATTGTTAATTGTTGTTTTCCCCTTATTTGTAAACCGCCTCACAAATGCGAGGCGGTCACTTTTCAGACTACTTTTTCTGTTCAGCTTTAATCTGTTCTTTTGTATCTTTTATAATCGCATTCAGCAGTCTTTCCTTTTCTCTGATTGGGCAATCTAACTTAGAAATGCTGTTAAGTACTCCATCGGCATGAACACCGGCTACACGCCGTCTTAATTCTCGCCAACCTTCTTCCGTATTGGGATAGTGAACAATTATGTTAATCGGTGCAAATGTCTTCATACCGAGTACCTCCCCTGTGCATAAACTATATGCACGAGGTTTTGTCCGCTATTCCGAAGCGTTCTTACGAAAGTTGCCCAAATCAGATGATGCATATAAAAATACATCATGAGATTTCCTTTCTACATATCTCATTTTAAATAATTCCTTCTTGTCCTTGCCATTGAGTTTTGCAAGGTATGTAAGATATGTATGCTTGCAGGCGGGCAACCTGCAAGACTGAACTCTGTTAAATTTTCTTTTCCTTTACTTCCTATTTTTGCCCCTATATATCAATCCTGCAGAATTTCGTCAGCAGGATTTTATCGTCAATTCAAATCGATCCTTCATCATTTTAAAAAACAATTACTTTTTCTGTAGCTTATCTGACAAGTAAATTCTTGTAACCTCAGTTCTGTGGTGACCCAAATTTTCGCTTACAATCTTGCGGGCTCTGCGTGGTCTCTCTTTTAATTCATTTTCATAGGTTCTTTGTGCGTAGGTGTGGCGAAGTCCGTGCCAAGATATTGTCTCGGTTCTTTTCTTTTTACCGTCTTCGCTTAAATCTGCTCGGTTTTCGACTATGAAATATTTTCGGTTATAACTCATCCAATTCTGTAAAGAACGCTTTTCTCGCTGTACGCCGCCCTTTTCACTTCCTGAGATTAAATAATCTCTTGGGTAACGACCTGAGCATTTGGCATAGTCCAAATACTTAGTAATAATCCTGCGTTGCTTTGCACTCAAATCAATAGCCCTTGTCTGACCGCCTTTGCCTTTTATGACAAGTTGTCCTGTCTTTAAGGCAGACATAAGGTATTCAACTCTAAGCGTGCAGATTTCTTCAATCCGTAGACCGAATTCACCGGCAAAGTCTATGGCTATAACTACATCCTGTCTGCCTTGCTGGGTAGCCAACTGCCGCATACCGGCAATTTCTTTCGCTATAAACGAATGGTCTTTAACACCCGTCGCTCGTTTTGGTAGCGCCAACTTGCTATTAGGGGATAACCTGTTTTTACTGCCTGACTTTCTATGAAAATACCGTATGCTTGACAAATCGGACTGAATAGTTGCGGCGGCATTGTTTTCTTTCAAATGCTCCACGTATGCTTTGAAGTGTCGGTCATCCACATTCTTGAAGTTTTGCAGACGAAAATTATCTGCTAAAAACTTACAGAACCTTTTGGTTGCTTCAAAGTACCGTGCTCTTGTTTTAAAACTGAGTTCGTTGCTGTGCTTGTAAATAGCATCAACCTGAGCAAGCAAGTTTTTGTAAACACCAGCATTTAGAACTGTAATATCATTAGAATCTGACATTGCAAATCCCCCCTTTCATAAAAAATTGTATTTCAACGCAAGTGTAGGGACATTGACACTGCGTAAAAATCTGTGTACGAAAATTTTGCCGCCCTCATTTCGAAATGACAGTCATAAGGCATTTCAAAATGAAAACAGGAATGCTTTGCTCATTTCAAAATGAAAGTCATATATCATTTCAAAGTGAGGAGCATATAGAATTGCTTTCAGAGATTGTGCTGACCTAATCTCGAAAAGATAGTAATTTCAAAATGACGGTCAGCACAATCTTTTTAGAAAATGAAAATACTTTCAAAATATCATTTCAAAATTATAGTCATATAGCATTTCAAAAAGTAAATCATCGATCGTATAGCGACCATATTTAGTAACATCATAATTACAAATAAATTCATCATTAAAAGTAATCTAATATTAATCTATATAAAATCTATATGACTCTTAAAAGGATAGTCCCGCAGGACAAAATACACCCACTGTCAAAGGGCTGTACAGACCTTCATTTCTTGCTGATTCTTTTTTGACGCGGGTGTATGCCGTGCTTGAAAATTTCGGTTACAGACAGGCAATAACCCTGTTCCGCGTCGAGGGAATTCTTAAATATCGTAAGCTCCGTAAAACTTGGGGTAAAATAAAAAGAAAGGAGGTTGAGCAATGAAAAAGGTCGTTATCTCGGTTGTGGCAACATTGCTTGTACTCGTGTGCCTGGCTCAAACGGGAGTTTTGGAAATATTCGGAATACACGGAATATCTTTTTATACCGCCAAAAAAAAAAGAAAAGGACGCTTCTGCAAAAGGGTTTGAAGCGTATACCGACAATCAAACAGGCGTAAGTTACAGATTCAGAGCAAAGGGAGACTATTTTTATCTTTATGAGGACGGCGAGTGGCAACAGTTATTTATGCGTGGCGTAAACATCGGTGCTACGGAGCCCGGACTTTTCCCGGGAGACCTGACAATTTCCTATGAAACCTATTACCGTTGGTTTGGATATATAAGCGATATGAACTGCAACTGTATACGCGTATATACTCTTATGCCGCCGCAGTTTTATCAGGCGCTGAAGGATTTTAATTCGGAAGCGTCAAATAAAATTTACCTATATCAAGGGATATGGGTTAACGAAGATGATATTGAACGCCTTTCTGACGCATATGCAGAAAACGAAAAAATACTTAACGATTTTACTGCCGATGCAATAAACCTAGTAGATGTTATACATGGAAATGCTAAAATTGCTGAGTCCGCAGGCGAAGCGTACGGAACGTATACGGCAGATGTATCCGAGTGGCTTGTAGGCTGGATTATCGGAATTGAATGGGAGCCAAACTTTGTAGTTAATACCGACAACCAACATCCGGATAAAAAAGATTATGACGGTGAGTATCTTTATACCCAGACCGCATCTCCATTTGAGGCATTTTTGTGCAGAGCAGGCGATGCTATGATAAAGCACGAAACCGAAAATTACAGCTTTCAGGTTCCTCTCGCTTTCAGCAACTGGATTACCACAGATCCGCTTACGCATCCCAATGAGCCGCACGAAGACGAGGACAAGGCGACCGTGAACACTGAAAATATAAAATGCCGTAACTTCGGTGCGGGTATGTTTGCATCTTATCACATTTATCCTTATTATCCTGACAGCCTTAATTATCAGGAAGATTACCTCGAATATGTTGATGTGGAAGGAAATGTAAACACTTATCTCGCTTATCTTGAGGATCTTAAGCTTGCTCATACAATTCCGATAATTGTAGCGGAATTCGGCATACCCACATCACGCGGAATGGGACATGAAAGCGTTATGGGTTACAATCAGGGTATGGTAGATGAAACCGACCAAGGCGAAATGCTTATAGATATGTTTGAGTCAATAAGTGATGCAAAATATGCAGGCGGAATAGTATTCACCTGGCAAGACGAATGGTTTAAGAGAACATGGAATAATGTTATGTTTGATATAGCCGACCGCCGTCCGTTCTGGTCAAACATTCAAACAACCGAACAGTGTTTTGGTATACTGTCCTTTGATCCCGGTAAGGATAGTATGTCATGCTATGTAGACGGAGATGTTTCGGAATGGAAAAGCACATCACCCACGGTCACAACAAATCAAGGCAATCTTTATGTAAAGAGTGACGAACGTTATCTTTACATAATGATAGATAGTCCTTAATTTTATCGCGGTCAGCATCGGAAACCAAAACAGTAAACTCATCGCCTCCCCAACGGAAAATCATACAATCGTCAGGGAGAGTTCTGCTGAGAATATCGGCAAAATCGATAATCATCTTATCGCCCATCATATGCCCCATTGTGTCGTTTATGTATTTCAGACGGTTGAGATCCAGCATCATAACACCGGTTGCTTCGGAAATCGGTGCGGAATTATCCATCAGCGCATTCCACCGGCTTCTGTTAAACAGACCTGTCTGTGCATCAATATATATCTTTCGGTTTATATTAAACATCTCGGTAATAGCGCGTACTGTGATGTAAATCAAAAGTGCGGTAACGGTAAATATAACACCTGAAGAGGTTTTTTCCGAGTAAAAGTAAATCAAATCCGCAAGAGCGCCTGCAGACAGCAGTAAAACCATCCTGTGTAGCCTTGCTTCTCCTGTTTTTTTGTCAATACGGGTAACAGAAACTAAAATCATCACCGCCAAACAGCATAACGGATAGATATTTCATATTCCTACCTCCAAATTTACTGCTATAAGTATACCATATTATCGGCAAAATGTCAATCTGAACAATTTGAATTTCATTTATATTCTTGCCGATAACGGAAGTTTTATGTGTGCTGTCTTCTATACGAAAATAGTCCTCTTTACAAATGTGTTACTTTATGATATACTAATATATGCAGTATAACACAAGAGCCTAAGGGGGATGTTTATGAAAAATACGTCTAATGTAATTGCGATTTATTCGAGAAAGTCTAAATTTACAGGCAAGGGCGAAAGTATCGGCAATCAGGTTGAGCTTTGCCGTGAATACATACGAACTCATTACGGTGACGAAGCCGCAGAGAATGCGGTGGTATTTGAGGACGAAGGTTTTTCGGGTGGAAACATCAACCGCCCTGCCTTCAAAAAAATGATGGCTCATATTGAGCGGGGAGAATTTAAGGCACTTGTGGTTTACCGTCTTGACCGTGTAAGCCGTAATGTCAGTGACTTCTCGTCGCTTATTGAAAATCTTAACCGCCGAGATATTGTCTTTGTCTCTATCCGTGAGCAGTTTGACACCGCAACGCCGATGGGCAGAGCTATGATGTACATTGCTTCTGTATTCGCACAGCTTGAGCGTGAAACCATTGCCGAGCGTATCAGAGATAATATGCACGAATTAGCAAAGACGGGGCGTTGGCTTGGCGGTAATACCCCCACCGGATATTGCAGTGAAAGTGTTAAGAGTGTTACGGTTGACGGCAAAACCAAAAAGGCTTGTAAGTTAAAGCTTATTCCCGAAGAAGCCGAAACAGTAAAGCTTATCTTTGACTTATTTATCAAAACCGGCTCCCTAACTCTTACCGAGGCAGAGTTGATTAAGCAAAGGATAATGACGAAAAACGGCAACCACTTTACTCGCTTTTCAATCAAATCTATACTGCAGAATCCTGTATATATGATTGCAGATGAAGAAGCATACGAGTTTTTTAAACTAAAAGATGCAGATCTATTTTCGTCAATAGAAGAATTTGACGGTGTTCACGGAATTTTAGCTTATAACCGCACCGACCAAGAAAAAGGCAAAGCCACCGTTTTTAATCCCGTTAGTGACTGGATTGTATCGGTCGGTAGGCATCAGGGCATTATTCCCGGCAAGGTTTGGATAGGAGTTCAGGATAATCTTGAAAAAAACAAGTCAAAATCCTTCCGCAGACCGAGAAAGAACGAAGCCCTGCTTACGGGACTTTTGTTCTGCTCTTGCGGAAGCCGAATGTACCCTAAACTTTCAAAACGCAAAACTGCCGACGGCGATATCATATATACCTATGTCTGCAAGATGAAAGAGCGCAGTAAAAAAGAACTGTGCAATAAGCGAAATGCCAACGGCAACACCTTAGACCTTGCAGTTATTGAGAAGATTAAGCAACTCAGCAGTGAAAAGAGCGATTTTGTTAAACAGCTTGAAAAAAGCAAGATTTTCTACACCGGCAACCGTGAGCAATATGAGGAAAAACTTGGGGCTATGAAAAAAGAAAAAGCCGACCTTGAGAAAAAGGTCAGCTCACTCATAGACACCCTTGCCGAGTTAGAAGAAAATTCTGCGAAAAAATCAATTGTTGCCCGCATTAATGAAATGAATGCCGAGATTGATAAAATCTCACAGAGCATTGACGAAATGATTTCCCTTACCGCTGAACACGCTTTTAGCGATATAGAGTTTGATGTGCTTCGTCAAATGCTTTCGGTGTTCGGTAACACCATTGACGATATGTCCTACGAACAAAAGAGAGCCGCTATTCAGAGTATTGTACGCCGTGTGATTTGGGACGGTGAAAACGCTCATGTGATATTATTCGGTTCCGAAGACGGTGACATTGAGTTCCCCGACATCACACCTTACATAAAACACATTGAAATTGATACAGATGATGACGAAGAACTTATCAAGTTTTCGGATGTAGATTACGGCGAGGATTTTCGTAGTGATACTAAAACCGATTTGGGTGAGGATAGCAAACGAGATACTTATGTATTTCAGAGGAGCCAAAAAAACGGCGCAGGACGTTTATATCAGCGACCCTATCGACACCGACAAGGACGGCAACACGCTGACGCTGATAGACGTTCTGACCGACGGCACCAACATAGTGGACGATCTTGACAACAAAATAAAGCTCGAACAGCTGAGGGTGTACTTAAAGGACACCCTGCAGCCGCGCGAGCTTGAAATAATAATGCTGAGATACGGTCTTAAAAGCGGCAGGGAGCTTACCCAGCACGAGGTCGCAAAAAAGCTCGGCATAAGCAGATCCTACGTCAGCCGTATCGAGAAAAAAGCGCTTGAAAAGCTCAGGTCAAGATTTGACGGCTGAGATCATGCGTTGCGGTCGATGTGGAATTTATCGTCCTCGGAAAGAGCCAGACGTCCGGCTATTTTTGTGAAATTCTCCTTTGCATGCACAAATTCGCCCGGGTGGTGAGCGTCGCTTCCGAAATAGAATTTGCAGCCGTTTGCCTTTGCCGCCTCAAAGATGCGGTAGACCGACGGTTTTGCGTTTTCGTCCATGTTGAGCTCGTCAAAGTTCAGTTCGATGCCGGCGCCCTTTTCCGCCGCTCTTGAGAACAGGTCGTTAAGGTCAACATCTGATATAAGGTCAAGGGTTTTGGCTGAGGTCATATCGCTGTGGAAATTAAACCACTGCAGATGCGCTATACCGACCTTTTTGAAGGGCAGATCGGCGTCGAGCAGGGCGCGGAAGCGCTTGACCCAGAGTATCGACATTATTTTTATGTACTGCTCGTCATCGGGTATTTTCCACCTTTCGATGGGAACAATACGGGAATCGACCGAGAAATTATCTATGTGCAGGTGGGTTATCGGCACTATGAGGAAGTCCATCTTCTTTAAAAATTCAGGACTTATGCCTATGCGGTCGTATTTATCCATATCACATTCGCCGCCGAAAAGGAACTCAATGCCGGAGGCTTTCGGCAGAGGCAGACTCTGTGATATGTATGCCGAGTTTTGTTTCGAGTATCCGCTGCCTTCGATATTATAGGCAGGCACCCTTTCGTCCCAGAAGTGGTCGGTCAGACAAATCCTGCTGTATCCGTTTTCTATCCCGTATTTGAGGATGTTTTCCGGAGTCTGCTCCGGGTCCCTGGAGCAAAGCGACAATTTACTGTGTATATGCAGATCGTGATCTATAACATATTCCATTTTGAAGTACCTCCTTTTCCGGTTATTATAATGCCAAAAATTATAAAAGTCAAAGAAAAAAACAATATAAGCGGGAAAAGTTGAAAAAACTGTTGTAACGGGAACAAAAGTTTGGTACAATATAAAAAAATGCATTAAAGGAAAAGGTAATTTGTTATATGTGTGGAATTAAGATAAGCGATCTTTACGATCTTAAAAAAACCATAGCCGCCGGTATTTTCAACGGCTGCACATATCCGTGGGAGATACTGCCTAAGCTGAAAGAGTATATTGTAAGTCTTGGTAATACGTTAGACAGCGGTGTGTTCGAAAAACGGGGAGAGGATATATGGATAGCACGGTCGGCAAAGGTGGCTGACAGTGCTTATATCGCAGGGCCCTGCATAATAGACGAGGACGCCGAGGTCAGACACTGCGCCTTCATAAGAGGCAGTGCGGTTGTGGGCAAGGGATCGGTTATAGGTAATTCGACCGAGCTTAAAAACTGCCTTATATTCGACTGCGTGCAGGTGCCGCATTATAATTATGTGGGCGATTCGGTGCTTGGCTACAAGTCGCATATGGGAGCAGGCTCGATAACCTCAAACGTGAAATCGGACAAGACTCTTGTAAAGGTGACCGAGGACGGAAAAAGGATAGATACCGGTCTTAAAAAGTTCGGTGCGATGCTGGGCGAATATGTTGAGGTAGGCTGCGGCTCGGTGCTTAATCCCGGTACGGTTATATGCAGCCACAGCAATATCTATCCGCTGTCATCGGTAAGAGGGACGGTGCCGGCAGGCTCAATATACAAGAACGCAGGCGAGATAGTCGAGAAGCGCTGAGGTGTAAGAGTGGGTACTGAAATATGGGATGTTCTTGACAAAAACGGTCAGCCGACCGGAAAACGCGTCGAGCGTAAAAGGGTCTGCCTTTTAAAGGGCGAATACCACCTGGTTGTCCATATATGGATATTGGGGTCTGACGGGCGCGTGCTCATCCAGCGGCGCAGCTTCACAAAGCCGCTTATGCCTGGTGAATGGGCGGCGATAGGCGGCAGCGCGATGTCGGGCGAAACGGCTATAGAGGCGGCAAAAAGGGAGCTTTCCGAGGAAATGGGGATTACACCGCCCGAGGAATCGTTTATACCGGTCCGCCTTATGCGGCGCAAAAATTCAATACTGAGCATTTTTCTTGTCCCGTACGATGTCGCGGTATCAAGCCTGGTGCTTCAGACCTCTGAGGTCAGCGACGCCAGATGGGTGCACCGCAACAAGCTGCGCCAGATGATAAGAACGGGCGAGTTTCACAACTACGGCAAAGAGTATTTTGACGCCGTTTTCGGCGCATTTGACAAAAGATCAGCAAGCAAACGGAGAAAGAGAAGACATGAACAAAGAAGAAAAAAATAAGCAGTGTCAGATATGTCACGGGTATCTTTTTGATGACGACGATATTGTGGTCTGCCCGGTCTGCGGCGCGCCGCATCACCGCGACTGCTGGAACAGTGTCGGGCACTGCGGCGTGGAGCAGTATCACGGTACCGATCTGCAGTATGACATAGTGCAGAAGAAAAACGAGGAGGCTGCAGCCAGCCAAAATGACGGAGCAGAGGAGCACACCTGTGCTTACTGCGGACGCACGGCAAGATCGGACGGGGCTGAGTTCTGCCCGTACTGCGGACATCCGTACCGCGAAAACGGACCGTTCGGGCAGTTGCCGTTTACGGGTGGTGCCGCGGTATTTATAGACCCGCTCGGCGGTGTGGATAAGGACCGCGATATAGACGGGGTCAAGGCAGGAGAGCTTGCGACCTTCGTCGGCAGCGGCTCGCAAAGATATCTGCCGCGTTTTGCGGCGCTTGATAAGCAGCATAAAAATTCATGGAACTGGGCGGCATTTCTGTTCCCGTCGGCATGGAGCTTTTCAAGAAAAATGTACAGAAACGGTGCTTTGCTTCTGATACTGACCATAGCGGCTGTGCTTTGCTTTGTGCCGTATCAGCTGGTAATGGAGACGCTGGTGGATTCGTCAAAGGTCACATTCACGCAGTATCTCAATACCGCCATGAACAATTTGGACTCGTTTACTCCGATATCGCTCATCATGGCGTCATTCGGAACGGCTCTGAATCTCGGTATCCGCATTTTTGCAGGTATCCGCGGCGACTGGCTCTACCGCTGCCATGCGGTAGAAAAGGTAAAGGCTATAAAGGCGGATGATACGGTTGAGGATCTGGACGACGAGCTGTCACATTCGGGCTCGGTCAGCATAATACTCCTTTTTGCGGCAATTCTCGCCGAAGCGTATCTGCCGAAGATAATATTGGGGCTTATATCATTGTAACAGGAGGAACTTTAAATGGAAAACAACGGCAGTGAAAGAAAGATAATCTGTCCGGCGTGCGGCGCAGAGAATAATGCCGATTATGCATTTTGCCTTAAATGCGGCAGACCGCTCGGTGCATCGGCACCGTCGGGCGGCGTGCCGCCGGTCTGGGGCCAGCCGACGGGCGATATAGGCGGTGTGCCGGAACGTGAGGTCTATGATTATGTTTCCGGCAATCAGCAGGTGATGAAAAAGTTTAAAAGACTATCTTCCGGCGGAACGATAGGCTGGAACTGGCCGGTCTTTATTCTGGGACTGTTCAACATGCAGTTTATATGGTTCTTCTACCGCAGGATGTATAAGCTGGGTGTGCTGTTCCTGGCGCTCAGTGCTCTGATTGCAGGCATCAGCATCACCGCAACGGTATGGGCACTTGAATCGGCAAGAGGAACGCTGACGCAGATAATGCAGCGGTTTTTCGAATCCATAGAGTTAAACGGCGATTATGTTATAAGCGACCAGGCTATGTCCAGGCTTATACGGCAGATATCCGAGGCTATCACGAACGCAATGAACAACGGCACGGTGCTGTGGATTTATATTGCCGTACAGCTTTCCGCTTTTTTGCGATTTGCCATGCTGATTGTGGCACCGATGTTTGCCGACAAAGCACACTATAACAAGGCTATGGGCGATCTTAGAACCATAAACCGCGGCAACGTCACGACCGGAGCGGTCATTGCAGCAGGCAGACCGAACACCGCAGCGGCGGTACTGTCGGGAGTGCTTTTCGGCATAGCGTATTTAATGGCAGTCACGATCCCCGTTGCGGTTCTGATCGACGGAATAATGAGCGGCGTTTCGGTAATGCTCTGATATAAAACAACTGAAAGGAAGAAAAAATATGATCCGCAAGGCTATAATCCCGGCAGCCGGACTGGGCACCAGAGTGCTGCCGGCGTCAAAGGCTGTGCCTAAGGAAATGCTCCCTATAGTTGATAAACCGGCTATACAGTACATAGTCGAGGAGGCAGTCGCTGCCGGAATAACCGATATACTTATTATTACCAGCCGCGGCAAGGGCGTTATCGAGGATCACTTTGACCATTCGTTTGAGCTTGAGCATGTCTTGAAGGAACGCGGCGGCAAGGATGATGTTTTAAGCGAGCTCAAATCGGTCGCACAGATGGCAAACATCTATTTTCTGCGTCAGAAGGAAGCAAAGGGACTCGGACATGCCGTGCTGTGCGCCAGAAGCTTTGTAGCCAACGATCCGTTTGCCGTAATGTACGGCGACGACGTTATAATAAGCGACGATCCGGTTGTGGCTCAGCTGACACGCGCGTATGACGCTTTCGGAAAACCGGTGGTCGGCATAAAGAAAGTGCCGGCAGAGGATATAGTGAAGTACAGCTCCATGAAGACCGAGCATGTAAAGGACAACATTTATTCCATAAGCGACATGATAGAAAAACCGTCGCCCGATGAGATTTTTTCGCTTTACTCGATACTGGGACGCTGCGTGCTTGAACCGGATATTTTTGATATTCTGTCTAAGATACCATACGGTGCCGGAGGTGAGCTGCAGCTTACCGACGCAATGAAGGAGATAGCCCGGTCGCGCGGCATGATAGGCGTTGACTTCAACGGCACGAGATATGACATGGGCAATAAATTCGGAATATTGAAAGCCAATATCGACGTGGGGCTTAAGCACCCCGATGTGTCGGAGCAGCTCAAAAGCTATATTCTCAAGACCGCCGAACGCATAAAAGAAGACGGCATATAAACATACGGAGGGACGATCAAAGATGGCAAGATCAAAAAAAAACCGGAACAGCGAAAAGGTCTATGAATTTCTTCTCAAAAATGCGTCCGACCCTGTGCCGCCTACCGTGCGTGAAATATGCAAAGCGACCGGTATAACCTCGACCTCGACCGTGCACGCGGCGCTGGCGGCGCTTGAGCGTGAGGGGCATATAAAGCGTGACGCAAGGTCGTCGCGTTCGATACGACTTGTCGGCACCGAAAACACCGCTATGGTGCCGGTGCTCGGCAAGATAACGGCAGGCGTGCCGATACTCGCCGTTGAGCAGGTGGAGTCTTTCATCCCGTTTACCGCAAACGAGGCGGAGAAGGAAGGGCTTTTTGCACTGAGGGTGTCGGGGCTGAGCATGATTAATGCCGGAATACTTGACGGAGACATAATAGTTGCCGATAAAAACATGCAGTCGAGAAACGGCGATATCGTTGCGGCACTCATCGATGATGAGGCAACGGTAAAACGTCTTGTGATCGAAAAGGGTGAGAAGCCGTACCTTATGCCCGAAAATCCGGACTTTGACCCTATAAGACCGGATCACATGGAGATACTGGGCAGGGTCATAGGCAGCTTCAGAAAGTACTGATATCATGAAAAAGGTAGAAATATTTACCGACGGAGCATGCAGCGGCAATCCCGGTCCGGGCGGCTGGGGCGCTGTGCTGCGCTTTGGCGGCAGGGAAAAGGAGCTTTGCGGCGGCGATGATGATACCACCAACAACCGGATGGAGCTTACCGCCTGCATCGAGGCGCTCTCGGCGCTCAAAGAGCCATGCGAGGTAACACTCACAACCGATTCGCAATATGTCGTAAACGGCATGACCAAAGGCTGGGCGTCGTCGTGGCAGAAAAACGGATGGATAAAATCCGACAAAAAACCGGCGCAGAATCCCGATCTTTGGGAGAAGCTTTTGGAGCTGTCAAAGCAGCATAAGCTGACCTTTGTCTGGATAAAGGGTCATGCCGGACACCCCGAAAATGAGCGCTGCGATGCGCTGGCTGTGGGGTATTATAAAAGCAATCAATAATTTGGGTTGATTTTTTCGGTCAGTTCGCAATATCCTGACCGGGCACCGGTCAGGTGGAATATTTCCACCGACCTTTGTGCCGAAATTAAAACTACGGAGGAATTTAATATGTCACAAAAAAGTAATGCTTCGAGGACGCTTGTAACCGCGGCGCTCATAGCTGCCGCATACGCGGCGCTGACCTACGTTTCGGCTGCCATGGGACTTGCCTACGGAGAGGTGCAGTTCAGACTGTCGGAGGCGCTGTGCGTGCTTGCCGCTTTCACCCCGGCTGCTATACCGGGGTTGACCATAGGCTGCGTGCTCGGCAATATCACCAGTCCGCTCGGCATAGCGGACATTGTTTTCGGAGCGGCGGCAACGCTGCTGTCTGCCGTGGCTGTGCGCGTTATCGCAAAATATTGCGGCAAGGCGACGCCGTTTTTATCGGTGCTGCCGCCTACCGTTATAAATGCGGTCATAGTAGGTGCTGAAATTGTGTATTTAACAAGCCCGGAAGGTTCTTTGTCAGCAGCGCTTTTTTGGGCGACCGCGCTCAGCGTTGCGGCAGGTGAACTGGCTGTCACGGCAGCACTCGGCATCCCGTTTTACTATTGCGTGGAAAGAATAGCGCCCAAAATTTTCGGCTGATGCCGCGGTTTTTGTACAGTCGATTAATTATATGTAAAACTTGATCGTGGTGTGTTGATTTTATAGCTTTCTGCGGTAAACTGTAGATAGAAATAAAAAGGGGCGGCAAAGATGTATAAAAAAGATAAAAGATACATTGTCGGTGCCGTCCTTACGGCGGCATCACTGCTGATACTTGCCGTCACCTTTGTCCTGATGGGCATGGGTTCAGACAAGGCGGTCGTGTGGTTCTATTTTTCTCTGCCGGCACTTGTTATCGGGTCTTTTATAATGCAGGCGGTAAAGCGTATGTATGAAAAGGCGGATATGGACGGCACAAAGCCGATGCCTTATTTTTATTATTTTAAGACCGCCGTGCGGAAAATGCGGAAAAAGGGTATTGCCGACACCGTGAAAAAGGGCGTTACAGCGCTGCTTAGCGCAGCGGTGCTTGTAACACTTCTGCTTTACGGTTATTTTTCATACAGCATGAAGGCTATCAAAAGAGAGCCTGTATATGTGGTAAATCAGACAAGGTATGACGAATACTATGCCATGTGGAAAATAGCCCTTTCCGACGAAAATACGGAGGTTGCGCATTTCTTCTTCGAGGCTATGGACAGGTATCATGATTTAAATGCCGACTCAAACAAAAGAATAGGCGAGTATAAAGAAAAAAGAAAAACTACTGCGGTTGTAGGATGCGCCGTGCTTGCCGCCGATGTGATATTTGTCGCAGTGTGCGGTATTGTCACACACTGTCGGCGCAAAGCGGACGAAAAGGACAGGGATAAATGAAAAGGGTAGTGGTTATAGGCGGCGGTGCCGCAGGACTTATGGCGGCAAAGGCTGCTGCCGACGGCGGAAACGACGTTACGGTGGTTGAAAAAAACTCCCGTCCGGCGCGCAAAATGATGATAACCGGCAAGGGACGCTGCAACATTACCAATGATGCCGATATAAAGGAGCTGGTGGGAGCCGTGACCGGAAACGGTCGGTTCCTTTATTCGTCGTTCAATATGTTTTCATCGGCTGATACGATGCGGTTTTTTGAGGAAAACGGTGTGCCGCTCAAGGTCGAACGCGGCGGCAGGGTGTTTCCCTGCTCCGACCGCGCGGTCGATATCGTTGACGCTCTGGTCGGCGCCGCGGTAAAAAGCGGTGCAAAGATCATCTGTGACCGCGTGACCGGTATAGACATAAAAGAAGGCGCCGTAAAGGGTGTTAAGACCGAAAATAATTTAAGACTGCCTGCCGACGCGGTAATAGTGGCGACCGGCGGCATGTCCTATCCTGCCACCGGGTCGACCGGCGACGGGTACGAGCTGGCAAAGAAAGCAGGACACAATGTAACGCCGATAAGACCGTCACTCGTTCCGCTTACCGTTCTTGAGGGCTGGTGCTCGTCTTTGCAGGGGCTCAGTCTTAAAAATGTGACTGTCAGCCTTTATGCTGAGGGCGAGAAAAAGCCGCTTTACTCGGAATTGGGAGAAATGATGTTTACGCATTTCGGACTGACCGGACCGGAAATACTGAGCGCATCGGCATATATAGATGACCCAAAGACCCGGAAGTATTACATTACGATAGACATGAAGCCGGCGCTGTCGGCTGAAAAGCTTGATCAGAGGATAATGCGCGATTTTGCAAAATATAGCAACCGCGATTACATAAATTCGCTCTGCGATCTGCTGCCTAAAAAAATGGTCCCGGTTGTGGTTGGACTTTCACATATAGAACCGTCGCAGAAGGTCAATCAGATAACAAGAGAACAGCGCGAAAGGATAGTAAGCACCCTGAAATGCCTGACGCTGCATATAACCGGCACTCGCCCCATAGATGAGGCGATAGTCACAAAGGGCGGCGTGGAGCTGACCGGGGTAGACCCCAAAACAATGCAGTCAAAGACAGTAAACGGACTTTACTTTGCAGGCGAGGTTCTGGACGTTGACGCGTTTACCGGGGGATACAATCTTCAGATAGCCTTTTCCACCGGCTTTTCCGCCGGATCGGCAATAAAATAATAAATGTAAAGGAATGCAGAAAATGAAAACCGAAAAACACATAAACGTAGCAATAGACGGCCCTGCCGGAGCAGGCAAAAGCACGATAGCCAAAAGGCTTGCAAAGGACCTCGGATGCATTTATGTCGATACAGGCGCGCTTTACCGCACGATAGCGCTGAGCGTGCTCAGAAGCGGTATTGACCCGAATGATACCGCTGCGGTAGTATCCGGCCTTAAAAACAAAAAAATAGATCTTGTTTATAACGACGGAGTACAGTCTGTGCTGCTTGACGGCGAGGATGTGTCGGGACAGATACGCACCGAGAAGGTTTCGGCGACGGCGTCGGTCACATCGGCAATACCCGAGGTCAGAAGCTATCTTTTAGGATTGCAGCGTCGCCTTGCCGAAGAAAACAGCGTTGTTATGGACGGCAGGGACATAGGCACGGTGGTGCTGCCCTTTGCAAATGTAAAAATATTCCTCACAGCATCGGCAAAGGTTCGTGCCGACCGCCGCTACAAAGAACTTATCGAAAAAGGCGAGAGTGCCGATTATGATAAAGTTCTTGCCGAGATAGTGGAGCGCGACAAAAGGGATATGAACCGAGAAATAGCTCCCCTTAAATGCGCCGACGACGCGACTTTGCTCGACTCGTCCGATCTTACGATCGACGGCGTTGTCGAGGCTATGAAAAAAATAGTCGAAGAAAAGCTTTCCGGCAGGTGAAATATATTTGGCTGAAATAATACTTGCAAAGACCGCCGGCTTCTGCTTTGGCGTTGACCGGGCGGTAAAAACCGTGACCGGACTGCTCGACGCCGGAAAACGGGTCGCGACTCTGGGACCTATCATACACAATCCGCAGCTTGTGAGCGAGCTTGAGAGCAGGGGGACGAGAATAGTGTCGTCGCCGTCCGAAATAGAGGAAGGAGAAACGCTGGTCATACGCTCGCACGGCGTGCCGCGCGTCGTGACCGATGAGGCTGAGAGGCTGAAGGTCGACTATATAGACGCAACATGTCCGTTTGTTGCGAAAATACATAAAATAGTCGCCGACGCAGGTGACAACGGCAGGACGGTGCTGATAGCAGGAGACCCCGAGCACAAGGAAGTGGTCGGCATCGTCGGTCACTGCAAGGGGGCAAATTTTGTTTTCGGTGACGAACAGGCACTCGAAGCTCTTGTCAAAAACGGCATTTTGAAGGATGACACACCGGTTACGGCGGTGTCCCAGACCACATTTAATCTGGATTTGTGGAAAAAGTGTCAAAAAACTTTAAAAAAAGTCTATACAAATGCGATTATTTTTGATACAATATGTAATGCGACTGCGAAAAGGCAGGAGGAAGCAGGGGAGTTGGCGCGAAAATGTGACGTTATGATCGTCATAGGAGGAAAGCACAGCTCCAACACACGCAAGTTGGCTCAGGTGTGTTCCGGCGTTTGCAAAAGGACCGTACTTTTGGAGACTGCGGATGAGCTTACTGCCGGTGATATAGCCGGTGCCTGTCGGATCGGTGTCGTAGCCGGGGCTTCAACGCCTTCCGGTATAATAAAGGAGGTTTTAAAAACCATGGATGAGATGCAGACTATTAATCCTGAGGCAAAGGAAACAATCAACGATGAAATGACTTTCGAGGAAATGCTCAATGCAACCGAAAGCAATTCAAATACAGATCAGAAGGTCAAGGGTACGGTCCTCGCAGTAAGTCCGACCGAGATACAGGTTGACATCGGCAGAAAACACACCGGTTATGTCACTGCCGCGGAATTTTCTTCGGACCCCAACGTAAAGCTGACCGACGCTGTAAAGGTCGGAGATGTACTTGATCTTATAATCATGCGCACAAACGATCAGGAAGGCACGGTTTCGCTTTCCAAGAGACGTTTCGACGCCATTGCAGGATGGGACAAGGTCCTTGCCGCGAAGGATAGCGGCGATATCATAAGCGGCACCGTTTCCGATGTTGTCAAGGGCGGCGTCGTGGTGTTCTACGAGGGAACAAGAGTGTTTATTCCTGCCTCGCAGGCCACACTTTCAAGGGGTGACAGCCTCGATGCCTTAAAGGGCAAGGAAATCCGCTTCCGTATAATCGAGATCGGACCGCGCCACCGCGTTATCGGCTCGGCACGCGCAGTGCTTAAAGAGGAAAGGTCGGCTGCAGAGGAGCAGTTCTGGAGCAATGTCGCTGTCGGCGACCGCTTCACCGGCACCGTTAAATCAATCACCGGCTACGGCGCATTCGTAGATCTCGGCGCTGTTGACGGTATGGTACATATCTCCGAGCTTTCATGGGAACGCATAAAGCATCCGTCAGAGGTTGTCAAGGTTGGCGACACCATCGATGTGTATGTAAAGGCTGTTGATCTTGAAAAGCACAAGATCTCGCTCGGCTACAAGAAGGCTGACGAAAATCCGTGGGAGATACTCCGCAATAAGTACGCTGTCGGCGATGTTGTAAAGGTAAAGATCGTCAGCATGACCACCTACGGCGCATTTGCAAAGATAATCCCCGGCATCGACGGACTTATCCATATCTCACAGATCGCAGACCGCAGAATCGAAAAGCCGGCTGACGAGCTGAAGATCGGTCAGGAGGTCGACGCCAAGATAATAGACATCGATTTCGACAAGAAGCGCGTAAGCCTGTCTATCCGCGCACTGCTCGAGAAAAACGATGAAAAGGCCGCTGACGCAGAGGCAGCAGAGGTCGAGACAGCGGAGAGCGACGCTGAATAATTAACTGCATCAGAGGGTAAGCGGTCTGTCGTTTACCCTCTTTTCTGTTTTTAGTTTACATAATGCTTTTTAAATGGTACCCTGCACGGCAAACGTACCCGTGCAAAAAATAAACTATCTGGAGAGAAAAATGAAACGTAACGTCATATCGGCAGTAAAAATGACCGGCATGCTTGCCTTTGCCTGTATTATCAGCTTTTTTGTCTACATTTCTTTCTTTGTGATAATAAGGCAGATATCGACCGATGTTGCAGGCTATACGATCTACGAAATAGACGAAAACGGCAAGGCGCACGACATTGAAACGGTCGAAAAGGCGCCCGACTCGATAGCAGAAAATCAGGGCTACCGTGAGGTGCGGACCGATATGCCGCAGGCAGCGACTGTGCTTATGTCGACACTGCAGGTCGTCTGCGGACTCGGGATAGTTTTCTGCACCGTCGGCTCGGTCATTGCCCGTGACGCGGCAAGGGACCGCAACGATGTTGACTTCAACGGTGCAAAATACGATCCTTTGCGAGGACTTAAGACAGGGGCGCTGTTTGCGGTCGTTCCGTTTATACTTTATGCCGTCTGCCTTATTATGAGACTTTCGTCGCCCACTGCCGCGGCTGCAAAGAGCTACTATTGGTTCTACCGCTGGATAGTGATGTGCCCGGTAAAGCCGATAGTTGATATCTTCACAAAAAATGCCGCCATTATGGCTGACGCTTCTGTGGTGTCGATAGCCTTTAGCGGAGTCACGGTGCTGCTGCTTGTGGCGTTCTGTACTGTGATGTACCTTATATGCTATAACGAGGACTCGGTGATAGCTAAGTTCCTTTACAAAAGTACAAGGAAAAAGGAAAGTAAAAAGGGTTGAGGTACCAGCGTGAAAGCTCACGCTGTTCTCAATGTAAATACGGCGTTTCCGTCGCCTATTATTTCATAAAAGGCAACCGCGAACCATGCCGAAAAGATCTCCGTTCGCCGCTTAACGGAGGTTAATAACTAATTTTGCTGACGCTTTAGCGGCGGTGCGGCAGAATGGAGTACGATATGGCACTATTTAAAAAGGATTATGACCGTCCGGGCAAGGGCGTCTCCAAAAACGAGCCGGAGAAAAAAGGATTTTTCCGTTTTTTTGAGCTGTATTTCCGCAATTTCTGGCTGCTGACCTCAGCTGAATTCTGGTACATTCTTTTGTCGCTGCCGATAGTAACGTCGGGACTTGCCGAGACCGGCATGGCTTATGTCTGCCGCATGGCTGCAAGGGACAAGCATGTTTTTCTTATGTCCGACTTTTTCGGTGCCATAAAGCGAAACTGGAAGCGTGCGCTGCCGCTGGGCATCATAAATGTCCTGATCACGGCTGTCTTTGCCGCCGATATGTATGTGCTCTACATATATTTCACGCAGGACATAATCAACAAGACATGGGGCACTATAATACTTATAGTATCACTGTTCTTTTTTGTCATGTTCAGCTTTGCAAAGTTTTATCAGTATACCCTCATAATCACATTTGACTACAAGCTCAAAACGGTCATTAAAAACTCATGGCTGTTTTCTACCCTCGGTATAAAGCACAACATAATAATAGGCGGAGTGCTTATGCTTATTTATGCCGCCGCTTACTTTGCGCTTTCGGTAAACTTCAAGTTCGGAATGGCGCTGATAGTGGTGCTGGGGCTGTTTATCTATCCGGCTTTCAGGGCGTTCCTTATACAGTTCAATGTGTTTCCGGAAATAAGGAAGTATATAATCGACCCGTATTATAAGGAGCATCCCGATGAGGATATTGAAAAACGCCGCGATTTAGGACTTATCGACTACGACGCAAGCGAAGCAGTTTTTGACGACGACACGCATTTCGGCAATAAGGACACTTGATTATAATATCTTCCTTATGTTGAACATGTCCTCCAATATGCGCCAGTTCTGCGCGTAGAACTGATTTATGGTCCAGTAGCTTACGCCGCCGAGACCGAATTCGTTGACAAGCTCAAGCCTTGCCGCGGTGCTGCGCGCGTTTTCGAACCATACTATATGCTCCCTGCCGTCCCTTACATATTCATAGAACGGGGCGGCTGAGGTCTCGTTGAACTGTATATTTGCGCCGACGTCTATCGCCCTTTTCAGTGCCGCGTCAATAGACAAAATGTTTGCTGCCGTGCCGCTTTTGTAGGGCAGCGTCCAGTCGTAACCGTAGTTCGGCATGCCCATGAGTATCTTGCTGCTTTCGATCTCGGTCACGGCGTAGGACAGCACCTTTCTCACCTCGCTGATCGGGGCTACCGCGAGCGGCGGGCCGTAGAGGTATCCCCACTCGTAGGTCATAATGATGAGATAATCAACTATGCTGCCGTGAAAGGAGTAGTCGTGCGCCTCGTAAAGAGTCCCGCGCTGACCGGCTGATATTTTCGGTGCTATCGCGGTCGAAAGGGAAAGCCCCGAAGGCTCGGTCTTTGCCTTTAAAAGGGTGAGAAATTCGTTGTAACTTTCCCTGTCCGATGGGAAAATGTATTCAAAATCAATGTCGACCCCCTCATATCCGTTTGCGGCGGCGGTCGAAACGATGTTGTCGATAAGAGTGCTTCGCACTGAGGCGTTTGTCAGCACGGTATGTGCAAGCTCGCTTGAAAAACCGGCGCCCGGCTCCGTGTTGGTGACCACCATGACCGGCGCCGTGTTGTAATTTTTGGCCGTGCTTATCATCCAGCCGTCCTCAAGATCACTGAGGCTGCCGTCGGGCGATACGCTGCGGCTGAATATCGAAAGATATGTAAGATAGGGCAGCGTTTCGGTCAGAACCTCTCGGCTTATGCTCGGATATGCGTAGCCGTTGACCGAAATGGTCTTTTTAGAAGCGTTTCCCTGCGGTATCATTATTATGTCGCCCGGATATATCGTGTAGGGTGGTCGAAGATTGGGATTTGCGTTTATGAGATCTTCAAGCGATATTCCGTGGTGCAGGGCTATGCTGTAGAGCGAGTCGCCGCTTTTCACATCGTGCACCGTGCCCTTTACGGGTATCAGAATATCCTCGCCGACGGCAAGCCGTGTGTTGTCCGGCAGCCGGTTGAACCGCTCGAGGTCGCTTAAGGTCAGGCCGTATTTTTTGGCGATGCTGTACATTGAGTCTCCCGGAGATACCGTGTATATTACCATGAAAATTCCCCCTGTTCATTTTATAAATTTTATGCTGCAGGGCTTTAAATATTGACAAAGGGAGTGAGCATTTTGAATATTCCGTTTGAAATAATCACCGATTGGCTTGGCGATACGTTGACACTCGACGAAAAGCAGAGGCAAAGGCTCCAAAAATACGCGGAGCTGCTCTGCCTTTGGAACGAAAAAATGAACCTTACCGCCATAACCGACCCAGAGGGCATAGCCGTCAAGCATTTTCTTGACAGCATGACGGTTTTTAAATTTGCAGAAATAAAGCAAAACAGCCGGGTAATCGACGTCGGAACCGGCGCCGGTTTTCCGGGACTGGTCATGAAGATAGTAAGACCCGACCTTGAAATAACACTGCTTGACTCACTGGCAAAGCGCATCGGATTTCTCGACGAGGTCATAAAGACACTCGGGCTCGACGGCATATCGACCGTACATTCCAGAGCCGAGGACGGGGCGGCAAAATACCGCGAAAGCTTCGACATTGCGGTGGCGCGCGCCGTGGCTGCGATGCCGGTGCTTTGCGAATACTGTCTGCCGTATGTCAAGGTCGGCGGAAGATTCATAGCCATGAAGGGGCAGTCTGTACTGGCGGAAGCCGAAAGTGCTGAAAGTGCAGTCCGGATACTTGGCGGCAAAATGCAGCCGCCTGCCGTTTTCAGTCTATATGATGCCGGTACACGCGGAATAATAACGGTTGAAAAGATATCGCAAACTCCCTTAAAATACCCCAGAAATCCTGCTAAAATATCAAAATCTCCCCTATAATATGTCGAATACCGCAAAGGACCGTCGAATAATGACGGTCTTTTTTTATTGACTTATATACCAAATAATGGTATATTAATATTGCGGAAGGGAGAAACGGACATGCTGTATAAACGTGACGACCGCAAACTTGTAAAGATATCACCTGAAAAAATAGTGCCGTCGCCGTATCAGCCGAGGCGAGAGTTCGATTATTACGAGCTGCTGCAATTAGCTGAAAGTATACGGAAGAACGGACTCATACAACCGGTGACCGTGCGAAAAAGAAACGAACGGTATGAGCTGATTTCGGGCGAACGCAGGCTGAGAGCCTCCCTGTTCGCAGGGCTGAAGGAAATACCGTGCATAGTTGTAAGGGCAAGCGACAGGGAATGTTCGCTCATGTGCCTTATAGAAAACATACAGCGCACGGATCTTAACTTTTTTGAGGAAGCCGAAGGCATCAGAAGGCTTATGGACGACTTTTCGCTGTCCCAGCAGGAGGTCGCCGAGAAGCTTGGAATGGCACAGTCGACACTGTCAAACAAAACGCGTTTGTTAAGGCTCGGTCCCGATCAGCGCAGCAGGATAATGTCGGCAGGGCTTACTGAACGCCACGCAAGGGCGCTGCTCAGGCTGCCGGCAGAACAGCGTGACGAAATGCTCAACCGCTTCATAGCTGAACAAATGACCGTGTCCGACGCCGAAAAGGCGGTGTCAGATGCATTACTTGAGCCGATAAAGGCGGAAAAAAGGCCGATAAGGGTCGGCGGCATCGGAGATATACGTTTGTTTTCAAACAGTTTGTCCCGAATGCTCGGCACGATGCGGCGCTCGGGGGTGGACGCCAGATCGCAGAAAAACGAGACGGCGGATTATATAGAATACACAATAATCATCCCCAAAAACGACGGCCGCGACAAAGCAAAGCTGACCGTCATATAAAATTGCCCACCCATATTCATCCCCATACAAACGGAGAAGCACCGCACGTTTTACCGCGCGGTGCTTCTCCGCATTTTTATTGCTTTTTTATAAATTTTGGGGTTGAAAACAGCAGCTTATTGTGGCATAATGTCCATGAAAGCAAAGCTTTCAAATAACTTTCTTTAAAAGGAAAGGGGCAAAAGTATGGATCTTAAAGGAAATGGCTACCGCCTTGTGTTTGAGGAAAATTTCGACGGCGGTATGGAGACAAACAAATGGAAAGCGCTTGATGAAACGGTCAAGGCGCATTCGGCGAAGGACAACAAGGAGACTGTCCCGACCCACGTCAACACGCAGGCTGCGTCAAAGCACGCCGGAGCAGAGCTTCACTACATACCGGAAAATGTGTGCTGTGAAAACGGCGAGCTTGTCATCCGTGCCGACCGCGACGGCGACGGCTTTACCGGCGGCAAGGCAGTGTGCAATGGATTTGTGTTTTCCTACGGCTATATAGAGGTTACGGCTCTTGTGCCGGATTTCCAGAACGGCGTATGGCCGGTGTTCGGCTTTTGCGGTACCGACGGCACGGTATATAAGCCCATGGTCGATATAATAGCCGTTCACGGCGCAAAGGGCAAAAATGCAGCCGGAATGTACATGAAATGGACCGACGACATATATGAGACGCAACATTCGGTCAACTGCCTTTATGACGCGGAAGACAGATACAGAAGATTTTATCCGTCGTCAAGAGTGCCCGATAAGCTCACGCCGGGATACCATGTGTTTGCAGTTGAGTGGACGAAGGACAGGCTTAAATATTCCTGCGACGGTGAGGTCTACTGTCAGGTCGATATCACCGCAAAACCGTTCGACACTTTCACATGCGGTGCTCTTGTAAAGCTGACGGCAGGGCTGTCGGTCGGTCTGCCCAACATCGATCCGCCGGATGCAAACACCGTTCTTCCGACCGAATTTAAGATCAAGAATATAAAAGTATACCAGAATGACGGCATATTTGTGAAAAGGTAAGGGGGCGTAAGTGATGAATCTTTACGGTAAAAATTACAGATTGGTCTTTGAGGACAATTTTGATGCCGAAAAGCTCGATACAGATATCTGGACTCCGTTTGACTATGCCGACAACACCCGTGACGGCAAAAAGGCATGGAGAAAGCCCGAAAACGTAACGCTTGAAAACGGCAACCTTGTCATTCGCGGTAAGATCCTCGAAAACGGGGATTATACCAGCGGAATGATAAAGACCAACAAGCACATGGCTTACAAATACGGCTATGCCGAGATACGCGCCAAAATGCCTATAGGCGGTAAGGGCGTATGGCCCGGCTTCTGGATGTGTGCGCCGCAGTATCCGGGTCGTGGAGCCATGCCTGAGATAGACGTTCTCGAAATGTTCGGCGACGACTCATACATTGCCTGTAACCTCCACTCATGGTGGTCGGACAAAGAGATCAACGGTCACCGTCATATAAATTACCTTGACGGGCAGGGGTATCCCAAGACCAAAAGACTGCCCGGCGGCGCAAAATTCTCAGATGACTATCACACGATAGGCTATGAGTGGACGCCGGAGCTTGTGCAGTTCTTGGTCGATGGTGAGCCTTACTGCACGGTGAAAATAAATAATCCGATGTTCTCGGTTTTCCATGAGCCAATCTACTTTATACTGTCCATGGCTTACGGACTGCCTTTCCTCTCGGCGCCCGAAAATAACGGCGTTCCGGTCGAGTATATGATAGACTACATAAGACTTTATCAGAACGACGACGGCGTGCTTTACAGGATCGAGGAGGACAATTCCCTGACCGAGGTAAAGAGCATAGAGGAACTGAAGTCCCAAAACTCATAAATATCGAAAGGAGACGGTGGACGTGAACTCACCGCTTGCCGACAGGGCAAGACCGCAGACCATCGACGAGGTGGTCGGTCAGAAGCATCTGCTCGGCGAAAAAATGCCGCTGCGCCGGATCATTGAGTCGGGCACGATACCCAACATGATATTCTACGGTCCGTCGGGCGTCGGCAAAACGACCGTTGCGAGCATTATTGCGAACAACTGCAACAAGCGGCTTTACAGGCTCAATGCGACCACCGCCTCGACCGCCGATATAAAGGAGATACTGTCGTCGCCGGCAATGCTCGGCGGCGACAGAGGCATACTGCTCTATCTTGATGAGATACAGTATTTCACAAAAAAGCAGCAGCAGACGCTGCTTGAAAGCATCGAAAACGGGGATATAACATTAATTGCATCGACCACAGAAAACCCGTATTTTTATGTATACAACGCGATACTCAGCCGTTCGACGGTCTTTGAATTTAAGCAGCTCACCGCCGAGGATATACGTCCGGCAGTGCTGAGGGCTGCAAGGATCATGGAAAAGGAGCAGTCGTGTACCGTAGAATTTCAAAGCGACGAGGTCGTGGACATTATCTGCCGCGGGTGTGGCGGAGATGTAAGAAAAGCGCTCAACGCGGTGGAGCTGTGCGTTTTAGCGTCGGACAGAAACGGTGACAAAATAACCGTGACCAAGGAGACCGCGGCGTCACTCACGCAGAAAAGCGCCATGCGATATGACCGCGAGGGAGACGAGCACTATGATATAATATCGGCGTTCCAGAAGTCTATGCGCGGCAGCGACCCGGATGCGGCGGTGCATTATTTGGGGCGTTTACTCGAGTCGGGCGATCTGCCGTCGGCGTGCCGCAGGCTCATGGTCTGCGCCTGCGAGGATGTAGGGCTTGCGTATCCGCAGATAATTCCCATCGTAAAGGCGGCAGTAGATATAGCGTTGGCGGTGGGACTGCCCGAAGCGAGGCTCCCCCTTGCGGACGCGGTGATATTGGTGGCGGTAAGTCCGAAATCAAACTCCGCGCACGACGCGATAAACGCCGCAATGGCTGACATCGAAAGCGGCAAAAGCGGTCCGATACCGCGCGCTTTGCAAAACAAGCATTTTGACGGTGATGATGCGGCGGTCAAGGGTCAGCACTACCTTTATCCGCACAGCTTCCCCGACCACTATGTAGAGCAGCAGTATCTGCCCGACCTGCTTAAAAACAGCCGGTATTACGATTTCGGCGACAACAAGACCGAGCAGGCGTTCAAGGAATACTGGGACAAAATAAAGGGTAAAAACAAATAAAAGGCGGCCTTTGGGCGGATTCAGATAAGGATAAGTCGGTTTTGAGAGGCTGCTTTCCGCCCATACTTCATAAAAAATCTCGGTAATACACAAAGTATTGCCGAGATTTTGTTATTTTGTCTGAACGAAAAAACATCTCGCTCAAAACTGCTATGCACCATGTAAAATTAGATTTTGTTCTGTGGCAAGGCAAAAAGCGAAGGAATAACGGAGATATATTGCGAGCATTTTTAACGAAGTCAAAGGGCAAAAGACTTTTTACAGGGCGGCTTATCTTTATCTGAGTCCGCCTTTACCCACTTTATTTTTTTGCTTTCCTAACATTTTGCTGCCTCAAAAAGAGCTTGTTTTACAAATATACATAAATTATGCAAAAAATATGCAAAAACCTCTTGCATTTTCAAAAAATACGATGTATAATCATGAACGATAGAGGCGCGGTCCTTATAAGTAGCGTGGCTTTGGCACGGAAATGCCGCACGCGAAAGGAAGTACCGCCGAAATCCTCCGGCAGTTTCCGGTGCCGGTCGGTTGGGGTGCGACAGAATATGCCGTACACTGTCACTGCTTAAGTGGAGCGCTATCGGGTATTGTGATTGTTTATTTCCTATCTTTCCTTTCACACCCTGCTGCGCTTTGCGCGGCAGGGCATTTTATTTTGTATGTGAGGGAAAGGTTATGAACAAACGCAGGATCATTACCACCGTGATAACGCTTGTCGTACTGCTTGCAGCGGTCACCGTCATGTCGTTCACGATGGGCAAAACAACATTAGAGGAGTGTGCGGATTGCGGCGGAAAAGGGTATACATATGAGTACACCTGCAATGCATGCGAAGGCTCCGGTATTATAGACGATGCAGATTGCACCGTATGCGGCGGCAAAGGTGGGACAGGCAGTGAGCTTACCTGTGAGACCTGTGAAGGTGAGGGCAAGGTGGCTGCCGGCAGCAGATACTACGCCACATTTATGTCGCTGGTTCCGGCGCTGATAGCTATAGTGCTGGCGCTCGTTACCAAGGAGGTCTACAGCTCGCTCTTTATCGGTATCGTCACCGGCGCCTTGCTTTACGCCAATTTCAACGCCGTTGACGCGGTTGACGCGCTGGTCAAAAAGGGACTTATCGAATCGGTCGCCGGCACATCGGGAATATTTATATTCCTTGTGATACTTGGCATCATGGTCGCGCTTATCAACCGTGCAGGCGGCTCGGCTGCCTTTGGCAGATGGGCAAAGACCCACATAAAATCACGCACCGGCGCCATGCTTTGCACCTTTGTACTCGGTGTGCTGATATTTATTGACGACTATTTCAACTGCCTTACAGTCGGCTCGGTCATGAGACCGGTCACCGACAGCCACAAAATTTCAAGAGCAAAGCTGGCATATCTGATCGACGCTACCGCAGCTCCGGTCTGCATGATCGCCCCGATATCGTCGTGGGCTGCCGCGGTTTCCGAATATACAAGCGGCGTTACCGACGCAGCAGGCAACGAAGTATCGAGTCTCGCTCTGTTCTGCAAGGCGATACCCTACAACTTCTATTCGCTGCTGACCTTTGTATTTATAATCGCCATTGTCCTTATGAAATTTGACTACGGTCCCATGAAGCTGCACGAGAAAAACGCGGCAAACGGCGACCTGTTCACCTTTGGCTCGGAGGTCATAACCAAGAGCGACGCCGAAGAGATCGAAAACAGCCGCGGAAAGGTCATAGATCTTCTGCTCCCCGTTGCCGTTCTGATAGTCGTTTCGGTGTTTGCGCTTATTTATGTCGGTGATTTCTTCACTGACGGCGCCGATACATACCACGACTTTATAGGAGCCTTCGGTAATACCGACGCAACGGTAGGTCTGCCGCTCGGCGGAATAGTAGTGCTCGTGCTCACCGTTATATACATGGTGGCGCGCAGACTTCTCACCTTCAAAGAGGCTATGGGATGTGTACCCAAGGGCTTTATCGCGATGGTACCGGCAATACTCATACTTACCATGGCTACTACACTTAAGACCATGACCGGACTGCTCGGTTCGGATACGTTCGTTGCCGACGCTCTGGCAAATGCCGGTTCACTCCACAATTTCCTGCCTGCTATAATATTCATAGTCGCCTGCTGCATAGCATTTGCGACCGGTACGTCGTGGGGCACCTTCGGAATACTTATCCCGATAGTGATGAGCGTTTTCCCGTCGGGCAGCGAGCTTATGGTCATAGGCATGTCAGCCTGCCTTGCAGGTGCCGTCTGCGGCGACCACTGCTCACCGATATCCGATACCACCATTATGTCATCGGCAGGTGCGCAGTGCGAGCATGTAAACCATGTCTCGACACAGCTGCCATATGCGATAACGGTCGCAGCCGTTTCGTTTGCCGGATATCTGCTGACGGGCTTTGTCCAGAACTGGCTCATCACTCTGCCGGTATCTATAGTTCTTATGCTTGCAGTGCTGTTTGTAATAAAATATGCCGGCAGCAAAAAGGAAAAGGCGGTATAACCGATACAAAAATCAATAGAACCGTCCACCGTATTCTTGCGGTGGGCGGTTTATTTTGCAAATTAAAGCTGCAAATGTTAGTGCCGAACGGCAGGAAGCAAGGACAGAGTACGGTCTTTGCCTGTTTTTCGGAGGCTGAATTTTAGTTTGTAGATATAAAAAAAGAAAAAGCCGATGGTATTGTCGTAGGGCAGGGGCTCGTCTCTGCCCTACGTCTGCCAATATATTTATTACACTACTAAACTAAAATTTAATATTTCAACATACAAAAGCGCCGGCTGTATTTGTACAGTCGGCGCTTGTTACGAAACATGCTATGCGTTATTCATATAAAAAAACCGCACCGCAAAGTATTCTTTGCGGTGCGGTAAATATATTTAGCTATTACTTTATCATGCTTGCGACTTCGGCTGCAAAGTCATCCTCTTTCTTCTGGATGCCTTCGCCCTTTTCGTAACGGACAAAGCTTACTATCTTGATGCTGCCGCCAAGCTCCTTGGCAACGCTTTCAACATACTTGCCGACCGTCATCTCGCCGTCGATAACATACTGCTGATCTACAAGGCAGTTCTCCTTGTAGTACTTGCCGATCTTACCGTCAACGATCTTTGCAAGGACCTGCTCCGGCTTGTTAGCCATCTTGGGATCCTCTTTCATCTGAGCGATCATGATCTCTTTTTCCTTCTCGATGACCTCTGCCGGAACAGAAGCTTCGTCAAGGTAAGCAGGGTTCATAGCCGCGATCTGCATAGCAACGTTTTTACCCATTGCGACAAATCCGTCCTTATCGGCAACGTCGGTGTCAAACTTGACCATGACGCCGATCTTTCCGCCCGCATGGACATATGTCACAACATGTCCCTCATAACGGACAAAGCGGCGGACCTGTATATTTTCACGGAATTTAAGGAATATTTCCTGCTTGAGCTCGTCAACGGTCTTGCCGTCGTCGCCCTTGGAAGCAAGCAGTGCTTCAACATCCGCCGGATTGGTCTTTGCGACTATCTCGGCTGCCTTGTTGACAAAGGATTTGAATTCGTCGTTGCTTGCGACGAAGTCGGTCTCGGTATTGACCTCGAGAACAACGCCCACGCCGTTCTCTGCTATAGCGGCGACCGCACCCTCTGCGGCGACGCGCGATGCCTTCTTTGCCTGAGAGGCAAGTCCCTTTTCACGCAGGTAATCTACTGCTGCGTCCATATTTCCGTCACATTCGGTGAGAGCCTTTTTGCAGTCCATCATGCCGCAGCCGGTCTTCTCGCGGAGCGCCTGAACATCCTTAGCTGTAAATGCCATTTTAATTTCCTCCGTTTCATTTCATAAAATGCCGGTAAAAGCGAACTCTCACCGGCACTGCTTTTAAAAATTATTCGGCAGCCTCGACCTTTTCGGTCTCTGCTTCGCTCTCGGCGGCTTCTTCGGCTGCGTCCTGCTCGCCCTGTCTGCCCTCGATAACTGCGGCAGCTATGGTCGAAGCGATGAGCTTGACGGCACGGATAGCGTCGTCGTTACCCGGAATGACAGCGTCGATCTCGTCCGGATCACAGTTGGTGTCAACTATAGCGATTATCGGAATACCGAGCTTCTTTGCTTCCTGAACAGCTATTCTCTCCTTGCGCGGGTCAACTATGAACAGTGCACCCGGGAGCTTTTCCATATTCTGAATACCGCCGAGGAACTTTTCGAGCTTTTCAATCTCAAGCTCAAGCTTGATGACTTCCTTCTTGGGAAGCATATCAAAGGTTCCGTCCTCTTTCATCTTGCGGAGCTGGTTGAGTCTTGCTATTCTGGTGCGGATGGTGCGGAAGTTGGTGAGCATACCGCCGAGCCAACGTGCATTGACGTAAGGCATTGAGCAGTTGATAGCCTCTTCCTTTATGGAATCCTGAGCCTGCTTCTTGGTACCGACGAAAAGGATGTCCTTGCCGTCAGCCGCGATATCGCGAGCAAAAAGGTAAGCCTCGTTGAGCTTCTTAACGGTCTTCTGAAGATCTATAATATAGATACCGTTACGCTCTGTGAAAATGTACTCAGCCATTTTCGGGTTCCAGCGTCTTGTCTGATGTCCGAAATGAACACCGGCTTCGAGCAGCTGTTTCATTGATACTACTGCCATTTGTGTTTCCTCCTTCGGTTAAAACCGCCGCCTCCGTTTAAAATGACGGCTTTCCGCAGCGTTTGCGGCACCGTTTCGTCAGTACGCGAAGGCGTGTGAAATATTTTTGCTTCAGAGCGGCATACCCTGAGCCTTGGTATTATACCACACTGTTTGCGCTATTGCAAGCCTTTTTTGCCGCTGCTGCAAAAAATATTTTTAAAAAATCACAAAATCCCTCTTTACAATCATTTGACTGTGTGATATAATCAAATTACCGAAAAACAAAAAGGCGGTGAGTGCGGTGTCTGTAACGCTTCCCGGTACGACTATAGAGGTATCGGCGGTTACCAAGGGAATATCGAAAACGCTGTTTGACGGGATATTTGCCGCAGGCGGCATAACGCTGTCGCAGGTCTCGGTCATGACCGGTCTTGAGCCGTACGACGTGCAGAACTGGGTCAAACGCGGCTTTGTATCCTCGCCGGTCGGCAGGGTGTATTCAAAGGATCAGTTTGCGAGGATATGCATAATAAATCTGTTGAGGGAGTCGCTCATGCTGCCGGACATAATAAAAATGCTCGGGAGCATAAACGGAAATTTAAGCGACGAGAGCGACGATCTGATATGCGACAGCGAGCTTTATCATAAATATGTTGATATAACGGCTGACTGCAATGCATTAAAGCTTGGCGACGGCGCGATAATGCCGGCGGTTGAGGCGGCGGCAGCCGATTATAAGGAACCGCAGCCCGGCGCCAAAAAAAGGCTTGTGGGTGTGCTGTCGGTTATGGCATACGCTCATCTTGCAAAAACGGCAAAGGCAAAAGCTATGGAGCTTCTTTGCGGACTCGACGGGTAATATATTTTAAGGAGGAGTAAACAATGGCGGCTTGGTGGGATTCATTAGGACTTGTGTCGCAAATTTTTGCCGCGATCGCCATACCGGCGACCCTTATATTGCTGATACAGACCATTCTTATGCTGATAGGAATAGGCTCTGATCACGGCGGCGACTGTGACATACACGGCGATATGTGCGACGGCGATCACGATATCGGCGGACTGCATGACATAGGCGGTCTGCACGATATAGGTGATGTGCATGACGGGGACATTCCGGCTGCAGACGGTCACGACGGCGTTTTCGGGAATGATATGCCGGACGGCGACCACGATCCGGGCGGAATGGCTGGACTGAGGATCTTTACGCTGCGCGGAATAATAGCCTTCTTTGTTGTGTTCGGCTGGGTCGGCGTTGTATGCAACGGCGCATCGCTTGCACTGCCGCTCACCCTTACGGTATCGTTTTTAAGCGGACTGCTGATGATGTTTATTATAGCACTGCTTATGAAGGCGGTCATGAAGCTTCAGAGCGACGGCACGAGCGACATACGCAACGCGCTTGGTGTCGCAGGCACGGTATATCTTACCGTTCCGGCAAAGCGCAGCGGTCAGGGCAAGATCAATGTCATGCTGCAGGGCACGTATGTCGAGCGCGACGCAGTGACCGATGAAAATGAACCGATACCGACCGGCAGCGAGGTGCTGGTAATAGGCATCAGCGGTCAGAATACGCTGATAGTAAAGAAAAAATAAACAAATGTATATGACCGGCAGAGGTTGAAGAAAGCCGGTTACATATAAAATTAAAACGGAGGTAGTAAGCAAATGGATGGATTGAACGCAGGCACAGTATTACTTATCTGTGCGATCGTACTTGTGGTGTTTTCCGTAATTGTATGGATATGCTCGAGGTACAAGAAGTGTCCGTCTGACAAGATAATGGTCATATACGGATCGGTCGGTAAAAACAAGGACGGCACCACCAGAAGTGCAAAGTGTATACACGGAGGCGCAGCATTCGTGATACCGGTATTCCAGTCGTATGAGTTTCTTGATCTGACGCCGCTGTCGATACAGGTCGATCTTAAGAGTGCGCTGTCACGTCAGAATATACGAATAGACGTACCGTCACGCTTTACGGTAGGTATTTCGACCGAGCCGGGCGTTATGCAGAACGCCGCAGAGCGTCTGCTCGGACTGCAGCTCTCGGAAATACAGGAGCTCTCAAAGGATATCATATTCGGTCAGCTGCGTCTTATCATAGCTACCATGGATATCGAGGAGATCAATACCGACCGCGACAAGTTTCTTGCCGCCGTCAGCAGCAACGTCGAGACCGAGCTTAAAAAGATAGGATTAAGACTTATAAACGTCAATGTTACCGATATCAGCGACGAATCGGGCTACATCGCCGCTCTCGGTAAAGAGGCTGCCGCCAAGGCTATCAACGATGCCAAGCGCAGCGTTGCCGAAAGGGAAAGAGACGGTTCTATCGGTGAGGCAAACGCCCAGATGGATCAGCGTATAAAGGTGTCTGAGGCAAACTCGGTCGCAATACAGGGCGAAAACGAAGCCAAGATGAAGATAGCCATGTCGGATGCCGAGCTTAAAGAAAAGCAGGCTGAGGCGCTTAAGATCGCCACGACCGCTGAAAAAATACAGGCGGCTAAGGCACTTGAGGAGTCTTATTCCGCGGAGCGCGCCGCCGAAGAAGCGAGGCGCACCAAGGAGCAGGCCACTCTGGAAGCCGACATCATCGTCCGCACCGAAGCCAAAAAGCGCCAGATGGAGCTTGAAGCCGAGGCTGAGGCTGAACAGAAACGCCGCATAGCAAAGGGTGAAGCCGACGCTATTTATGCAAAAATGGAAGCGGAGGCAAGAGGTGCCGAGGAGATACTCAAAAAGCAGGCAGCCGGTTTTGCCGAAATCGTGAAATCGGCAGGCGGAGACACCGAGGCAGCGCTCAAGCTGCTTATTGCCGACAAGCTTGAGGAGCTCATGCGCGTACAGGTCGAGGCTATCAAGAATATCAAGATCGACAAGGTCACGGTATGGGACAACGGACAGGGCAGCGATGGCAAAAGCGCCACTGCAGGCTTTCTTTCCGGTATGATGAAGTCGGTTCCTCCTCTGCAGGAGGTATTCGCCATGGCGGGTATGGAGCTGCCTGAAATTCTGGGCAAGAAACTGCCCGAAAGCACCGGCGCCGCAGCGGCAGCCGATGCCGACGGCGACGAGTCGAAAAATGACATCTCATCCCACAGCAGCATCAAAAAGCAGGAATAGACCATATACTGAATTTCAGAATTTCAAAGCGCCCGTAATGCTTATGCCTTGCGGGCGCTTTGCTGTCGTGATGACGAAAAATGCCGCATATTGGCAGATCATATGGCTTTTTGTGCTTGACCTTGCGCAGATTATGTGGTACTATATAATAGATTAATAATAACCGGATGTGACCGGGTTTTAAGGGTGTGAGCGCAATAACGGACATTCATACGCATATTTTACCTGGCGTTGACGACGGCGCGTCCTCCGGGGAGGAAGCGCTCGGCATGCTTAAAATCGCGAAAGTCAACGGTACCGGCAGCATAGCCCTTACGCCGCATTTCCATCCGTGCAAACCGGATTCGGTGAGCAACGCCATGAAACTGGCGGAAAGCTTTAAAATGTTTTTGCCGGAAGCCGGCAGGAAATTCCCCGGGCTTAAGATTGTGACAGGTGCGGAAAATCATGTGGGCGCCGGCTGCTTTGACGAATGTAAGGCCGACAGTGCGCTTATTCCTATCGGCAGAACCGATTATGTGTTGATTGAGTTTGACTTTGACGGCAGCGAAAGCGATGCGAGGAAGGCTGCGGACGCTGTATGTGCCGCAGGCTACAGGCCGATAATAGCGCATCCGGAAAGGTATGCTTTCATAAAAGAAGATCCGGCGAGGATAGAATATTTCATAGCTTCCGGGGCATTGCTCCAGCTGAACACAGGCAGTATAATGGGCAGCCTCGGTGAAAAGACCAGGCGGTGTGCGTTATCATTCCTCTCAAACGAGGAGGCGTCCTTCGTGGCGAGCGACTGCCACAGCGATACCTACCGTACCCCTGATATGTCGGATTGCTATTCCTTCGTTGCTGCCGAATACTCGGTGTGGTACGCCGACGTATTGTTTGAAAAGAATCCGGAAGCCGTTATAAACGGTGTGAAGCTATGACCTTTAGGAGGATGTAAATGAGATTTCTGAGAATTGCCGCGATAGTTCTTGCGGCGGCGTCTGTAGTGTCGTTTGCCGTGCTGTCGGCAAGGTCGGCGGGCAAAAACGACCCGCCCGTGCTTGCCTGTTCGGTTGACGGAATGATCGAGGTGCCGGTATCGGCTACCGATGAGGAGCTGCTGGGATTTGTCAGCGCAAGTGACAAAAAGGACGGCGACCTTAGCGGAAAGATAGTTGTAACAAGGAAAAATTTCTTTGATTCCAACAAGACTACGATAATAACATATGCTGTGAGCGACAGCGACAATAACGTAGCCGTTCTCAACAAAAGGCTCAGATACACCGATTATAATACACCGCGGATATACCTTACCAATGACTTTATTTTTCCGTCGAAAAGGGAGTTTAACCTCGGTATGTACGTCAGGGCTGAGGACGCATGGGGCAATGACCTTACATCTCAGATAAAGCTTATCACCGGCGAGGTGGTCACCTCGGACGGCAGGTACACCGTAAATATCAAGGTTTCCGACCACATGGGCGAGACTACCGAGATAAATGTTCCGGCGATAGTCACATCGGATGATTATGGTCAGCTGAGAATAAGGCTCAACGAATATACGACATATATCAAAAAAGGCGAAGTACCGGATTATCAGGCGTTTATAAAGGATATCAATAACAAAACCAACAAAAAATATACCACGGCTGATATTGTTGTCGATGCGTCTGAGGTCGCAAACGATACACCCGGTGTCTATAACGTTTATTACAAAATATTTGACGGCAAGGGCGACGGCGCGGATGTCATCAGCATGTCACGCCTTGTAGTTGTGGTGGAGGAATAAATTATGAAGCAGTTTGATTTTTCCCGCCTCAACATGTACACCGTCCTGCGCGATATAGCGCTTAACTTCTGGGTGATAATACTGGCTGCGGTTTTCGGGTTGTTCGGCGGCATGACCTATTTCAAATTTATCCGTCCCGAGCGGTTCACAAGTACAATGACCGTTTCCATTAATTTAAGCGGATATACCACGAGCTCTACCGCCGTTTCACTTACCAAAACGGTCATAATAGCCGAAACGCTTGACGACGTTTTCCAGAGTGACGCTCTGAGGAATGTCGTTTCCAAGGAGCTTGGCGGTGAAATGACCGGTGTTATTACTGCAAAGCAGCTGGGTGAGACCAATCTTATAAGCGTAAGCGTTACAGACAGCACTCCGAAAAAGGCGTACGATGCACTCGTTTCGGTCTATAACAATTATGACAAGGTCACTGATTTTGTTTTCACCAATGTGCTCATCAGCGTTATTTCAAATCCGCAGATGCCCGACGCGCCGTCAAATTACAGGTCACCGGTCAAGGTAGGTCTGCTTGCAGGCTTTGTCTGTGCGGTGCTGGCAGCTTTTCTGATAGCAGCCATTTCGTTTACAAGGGATACCGTCAAAAATACGAAGGATGTCGAAAACGAGCTTGGAGCGAGGCTGTTTGGCGTTGTTAAAAACGTCGGTCACGGCATTACTGCCGAAAACGGAAGGCTTGCAGTCGGAAACAGCGCCATTGACAATGATTTTGCCGAGAGCTTCCGTAAAATGGCAGTTAAGATCGAAAGCCTCGGACGCACCAAAGGCATCAAGACCCTTATGGTGACAAGCACCGCCGAGGACGAAGGAAAGACCACTACCGCCGTTAATATTGCGGCGTCGCTTGCCGCCGACGGATACCGTGTGCTGCTTTGCGACTGCGACCTGAGGAAGCCTGCGGTGCACAATTTCTTCCCGTGGATGCCGAAGCAGGACGGAACCGACCTGCACAAATTCATAAGCGACGGCGGACATATTTCCGATTTTATATCGCATGACAGCAAAACAGGTCTTTATGTCATGGACAACAGTACGTCATGCAACAACGCACCGGAGCTTTTGTCGGGTGACAAATTCCGTGCCATACTTGCCGCTTTAAAGGAACAGTTTGATTTTGTCGTTATTGATACTCCGCCATGCGGAGAGGCGGCTGACGCTGAGATAGTGTCGTCTGTTTGCGACGCTTACATCATGGTGGTGCGTCAGGACGGCGTGCAGATCCGCGATATAAACGATCAGATAAGCTCGCTGGACAAGCCGTATTTTGCCGGATGTGTGCTCAGCAACTATCACGAGTTTAAAAAGAAGAACAGATCGGAAGGTACCCCGGTCAGAAATTACGGCGCGAGGGAGGAATGATGTATGGAAAGAAGTGAAAATCGCAGAGAACTCCCTGCCGCTAACGATTTTGACATTAAAAAGTACATGAGCTGCCTCAAAAAGACCTGGTGGGTCACGGCACTTCTGACCGCTTCGTTTGCGGTTTTGTCCTTTATTTTCTTCTCGGTCACATATGTTCCTATGTATCGCTCAAATGTGCGTTTTACGATTACACCTCTTATAAGCAGCGACTCGTCAAGCGGAAATTCCGTGTATAAATTCAACTACAATGCCACTCTTGCAACACAGATGGCGGCAACCTTCCCTTATATAATCAACTCCGGCGTAATGTCGGACATAATAGCCAATGAGATAGGACGTCCTGTCAGCGGAAGGGTCACCTCCAACGCGGTAGCCGACACCAATATATTTGAAATTGATGTCACCAGCAGATCGGCGGACGACGCATATGATATAATCAATTCGGTAATGCTTAATTATCCTAAGATCGCGGAATATGTGATTGGCGATACAAGGATGAATGTTATCGAGGGCTCTGAGCCGGAGCTTGCGACCGAGCCTTACAATACAGGCTACTATTATAAATATGTAGTCCTGTTTGCCCTTGCCGGAATGGCAGCAGGTCTGCTTATAAACTATTTCTATATGAAGTCCAAAAAAACGGTCATGTCGAGACACGATATTGAAGAAACCCTCGGCGGCAGATGTGTCTGCTCGATACCGGATGTTCAGAAAAAGCGCTCGTCTTCGACACTTCCGCTCACCTCGTCGACCACGACGGTTGCAGGATTTTCCGAGTCGATGCGGCTGTTAAGGCAGCGCACCGTGTCGATAATGAGGGCTGACAATGCCAAAATCATAGGCGTGACAAGTACGGGTGAGGGCGAGGGAAAGACGACTGTTGCCTACAACCTTGCAAGGTCTCTGTCAGGTGCCGGCAAGACACTGCTTGTAGACATGGATCTTGCAAAAAGAACGATTCAGGCGCAGCTCAACCGCCGCAGCGAGGTTCCCAATACCGGAATTACCGAGGCGGCGACCGGATCATGCGGAGTGTCCGAGGTCATAAACTCCCTTACCGATACGTTTGATATACTTTTCGCCGGAAGCGAAGACATACGCTACAGAAGATCGCAGTTTGAACCGGTGTTTGAGACCTTAAGGAACGATTACGACTACATCGTCGTTGATCTTCCGGCATCCGGCAGGTCGGCGGACGCTGTGTCGGTAGCCGATCTGTGCGACGAGGTATTGTTTGTTGTAAGATGGAACGGACCGGAGATAGATGAAATATCGGCAGCCGTGAAATTTATGGAGTTCAGCCGCGTAAAGCTTGCAGGCTATGTTCTTAACGGTATAGCGCCTGGCAGCGGCGAATACGGCAGTCACCGCTATTACGGGGG
>ERZ780149.386-NODE-386-length-58440-cov-23.989980_pt1 | contig 58440 bp, 87 predicted proteins | sample MGYA00511367_ERZ780149 | MGnify/ENA primary metagenome ERZ780149 (study PRJEB29588, sample SAMEA2153852) | human gut metagenome | biome: human gut; feature: human-associated habitat; material: faeces | place: Denmark | collected 2008/2010 ... | reverse complement strand
CTGTCCCTTGACCCTGCAAGGGGCAATTGCCCCTTGACCCCTCCGCGCGATTGAGCTGGTCGCGCTTTCATGCTCCTTCCGCGTGCAGCTTTTGGGGCTTCGCCTAAGCCCTTGTTTGCTCCCTCAAGATTCCGTGAAGAACCTTTTTTTCGGGGAATCTGCGCCAGCGCGCATTCCAAAACACCCAAAATCCATAGGAATTTGCATATTCCTCTTGACAAGCATGGGAATCGGGAGTAAAATCCTATTGCGGAAGTAGGTTATAAGCTGCCGCACAAGAATGATTCATCAATCAGCCAGAGAAAGGGCTTTTGCAATATGAAACACGCTGAATTGCTGTCCGTCCGCGACCTGCACGTTCAGGTGGGCGAAAAGGAAATCCTCCACGGGGTCAATCTCTCCGTCGGCACGGACGAAACCCATGTCCTCCTTGGCCCGAACGGCACGGGCAAATCCACCCTCGGCTATGCCATCACCGGCAACCCTGCCTATCAGGTGACGCGGGGGAGCATCACGTTTGACGGCGAGGATATTACTTCTATGCCCGTCAATGAGCGCGCGAAGAAGGGCGTTTTCCTGTCCTTCCAGAACCCGCTGGAAGTGCCGGGCGTGACGCTGAGCGCCTTTATCCGCACGGCGCTGGAGCAGAAGAGCGGCAGCCGCATCCGCCTGTGGGACTTCAAGAAGAAGCTGAAGGAAACGATGGCGCTTTTGTCGATGGATGAAAGCTACGCCGAGCGCGATTTGAATGTCGGCTTCTCCGGCGGCGAAAAGAAGAAGGCGGAAATCCTGCAAATGCTGATGCTGGAGCCGAAGCTCGCCATTCTGGACGAAACCGACTCCGGTCTGGACGTGGACGCGGTGCGCACGGTATCCGAGGGCGTCCGCCTGTTCCGCGAAAAGACGCACGGTTCGCTGCTGATTATCACCCACAGCACGCGCATTCTGGAGGCGCTGCATGTTGACCGCACGCATGTGATGGAAAACGGCGTCATTGTGCGCGAAGGCGACGCGGCGCTGGTGGAAGAAATCAACGAAAAGGGCTTCAAGGGCTGATGGGGGAGCGGCATGACAGAGAAGAGCCAAGTTGCGGACATTGACCGCAGCATTTATGATATTCGCGACGCGGAGCATGACGCGTACCGCATGGAAGCCGGCTTGACCCCCGCCATCGTCGAGAAGCTGTCCAAGGAGAAGAACGACCCGGCGTGGATGGAGCAGTTCCGGCTGGAATCGCTGCAAATCTACAACAATATGCGTGTGCCGGACTGGGGGCCGTCGCTGGACGGGCTGGATATCGACCACATCGCGACGTATGTCCGCCCGAACACGAAGATGCAGAACAACTGGGAGAACGTGCCGCAGGACATTAAGGACACGTTTGAGCGGCTGGGCATTCCGCAGGCGGAGCGCAAGTCGCTGGCGGGCGTGGGCGCGCAGTACGACTCGGAACTGGTCTACCACAATGTGCGCGCGGAAGTGGCGGCGCAGGGCGTGGTGTACACCGACATGGAGAGCGCGCTGCACGGCGAATATGCCGAGATGGTGCGCAAGTACTTCATGAAGCTCGTCACCCCGCGTGACCACAAGTTTGCGGCGCTGCACGGCGCGGTTTGGTCGGGCGGCTCGTTTGTGTACGTCCCCAAGGGCGTGCAGGTGTCCATTCCGCTGCAATCGTATTTCCGCCTGAACGCCAAGGGCGCGGGGCAGTTTGAGCATACGCTGATTATTGTGGACGAGGGCGCAAGCCTGCACTTCATCGAGGGCTGCTCTGCCCCGAAGTACAACGTGGCGAACCTCCATGCCGGCTGCGTGGAGCTGTACGTCAAAAAGGGCGCGAAGCTGCGCTATTCGACGATCGAAAACTGGTCGAAGAACATGTACAACCTCAACACAAAGCGCGCGCTGGTGGAGGAGGATGGCACGATTGAGTGGATTTCCGGCTCGTTCGGGTCGCATGTGGGCTGCCTGTATCCGATGAGCATCTTGAAGGGCGACCGCGCCCGCATGGAGTTCACGGGCGTGACGTTCGCAGGCGCGGGGCAGAATCTCGACACGGGCGCGAAGGTCGTGCACGTTGGCAAAAATACCAGTTCGTACATGAACACGCGCTCCATCAGCAAGAGCGGCGGCATCAGCACGTTCCGCTCCAGCGTGGTGGTGGAGAAGAGCGCCAAGCAGGCCAAGAGCGCGGTATCCTGCCAGTCGCTGATGCTCGACAGCGAGAGCCGCTCGGACACGATTCCCGCGATGGACATCCGCACGCGCGACGCCGCCATCGGGCATGAGGCGAAAATCGGCAGCATTAGCAACGACGCGGTGTTCTACTTGATGAGCCGCGGCATGAGCGAAGAGGACGCGCGCGCGCTGATTGTCAGCGGCTTTGCGGACAACGTGTCCAAGGAATTGCCGGTGGAATACGCGGTGGAGATGAACAACCTCATCCGCCTTGAAATGAAGGGCAGCATCGGCTGAGCGGAAAGGAGCATCCATCAATGGAAAAAATGACCATCAATCAGCTGCCCAGCCGGACGTGGAATCGTCTGGGCGTGAATGAAGCAACGATTGACTGGGACGAAAGCGCGACGGTCGTGCTGCCGGAAGAATCCGCAGAAAAGGCGGATATGCTGATTGCATCGGACGCGGCGTATGCCCGCAAGCGCGTGACCGTTCAGGCGGAGAAGGGCGCGAAAAAGTCGCTTTTCCAGACCCTTCGCACGGCGGGCAAGCTGCATGTGCAGACGGAGCTGACCGCCGAGGACGGCGCGGAAATTGAGCTGATTCAGCTGGTCGCGCCGGGCGAAAACGCGCTGGTGTATGATGAAGTCATCGGGCACTGCCACGGCAGCGGGCGGATTGTGCTGCGGCAAGTGACGCTGGGTCACGGCGATGTGTACGCGCAGACGGGCATCGGGCTGGACGGCGAGAACGCGTCGTTTGCGGCGAATATCGGCTATCTGGCGCGGAAAAATCAGACGCTGGACATGAACCTCGTCGTCAACCACTGGGGGAAAAAGACAAAGTGCGAAATCGACGCGTCCGGCGCGCTGAATGACGCGGCGAAGAAGATTTTCCGCGGCACGATTGACTTCAAGCGCGGGTCGTCCGGGTCGGTCGGCAGCGAACAGGAAACGGTGCTGATGCTGGGCGAGGACGCGGTGAACAAGACCGTGCCGGTCATCCTCTGCGCGGAGGAGAATGTCGAGGGCACGCACGGCGCGACCATCGGCGAGATGGACGACGACACGCGCTTCTACTTCGGCAGCCGCGGCATTGACCGCGAAACGGCGGAAAAGCTGCTTTCGCGCGCGGCGATTGCCCGCGTGGCGCAGCAGGTGAAAAGCGAAACGGCGCGCGCGGCGATACTGAACGAACTGGATGGGGAAATGGATGAAAACGACGGATTACAGGCGTGATTTTCCGCTGCTGATGCAGGAAACAGCGGCGTATCTGGACAACGCGGCGACGGCGCAGCGCCCGCGGTGCGTGCTGGATGCGGAAAAGACGTTCTATGAGACGCAGAACGCGAATCCCCTGCGCGGGCTGTATCCGCTGAGCATCGCGGCGACGGAGGCGGTGGAGGAAGCGCGCTTGGCGGTTCGCGATTTCCTGCACGCCAAGAGCAGTCAGGAGATTATCTTCACGCGCAACACGACCGAGGCGCTGAACCTCGTGGCGTACAGCTATGGGCTGTCTCACGTCCACGCGGGCGACGAGGTGGTGGTGTCCATTCTGGAGCATCACAGCAACCTGCTGCCGTGGCAGATGGTGTGCCGGCAAACGGGCGCAACGCTCAAATTCATCGACTGCGAAATGGATGGGCGGCTTGACCTGAACAAGGTATCGGAAATCATCACCGATAAGACGAAAATCGTTGCCGTGACGCACGTTTCCAACGTCATCGGGCGCGTCAACCCGATTCGCGAAATCGCGGATATGGCACACCGCGTCGGCGCGGTTATCGTGGTGGACGGCGCGCAGTCCACGCCGCATATTCCGGTGGATGTGCAGGCGCTGGACGCGGATTTCCTTGCGTTTTCGGGGCATAAGGTGTTCGGCCCGATGGGCATTGGCGCGCTGTACGGCAAACGCAGGCTGCTGGAAAAGATGCCGCCCTTCCTCTCCGGCGGGGAGATGATAGAGTCCGTCACGCGCACCGGGGCGACGTATGCCGAGCTGCCCTACAAGTTTGAGGCGGGCACGGGCAATGCCGCCGGCGCAGTCGGGCTGCACGCGGCGATTCGCTATATGCAGTCCGTCGGCTTTGACACCATGCACGAGCGCGAAACGGCGCTGGTTGCCCACATGATGGCGGGGATGGCGGATATGCCGTTCATCCATGTGCTGGGGTCGGAAAATCCGGCGGAACACAGCGGCATCGTCACGTTCACGGTCGATGGCGTGCATCCGCATGACGTGAGCGAAATCCTCGCGGCGGACGGCGTGTGCATCCGCGCGGGGCATCACTGCGCACAGCCGCTGCTCAAGCACCTCGGCTATTCCTCGACGGTTCGGGCAAGCTGCGCGTTCTACAACACGCCGGACGAGGTGAATCGGCTGCTGGACAGCCTGAAAACAATCAGGGAGCGAATGGGCTATGGAAAACAGGAGCTTTTATAACGAAATTCTGACAGAACACAACATCCACCCGGAGTTCAAGCACGATCTGCCGGACGCGAACATCGAGCTGGAAGGCGTGAACCCCAGCTGCGGCGACGACATCACGCTGAAGCTGAAGGTGGATGGTGACGTGATTACCGACGGCGCGTTCATTGGCGACGGCTGCGCGATTTCGCAGGCCTCGGCGGACATTATGCTGGGCATGATTGTCGGGCGGAAGAAGGAAGAAGCGCTGCGCTTGGGCGAAATCTTCCGCAAGATGATTCAGGGCGAAGCGACGGCGGAGGAAATCGACGAGCTGGAGGAAGCCGGGGCGCTGAAAGATATTTCGCACATGCCCGCGCGCGTGAAGTGCGCCGTGCTGGGCTGGCGGACGCTGAAGGAAGCCATCGGGGGAGAAGAGGAATAAGAAAACCGGACGGGGCGCAAAACCTCGTCCGATTTTTTGGATTAGAATCCCATTAGAAATGCGGCAAACGGCAGGAAAAGCGGGCGCGCACGCCGAAATCCTCCATAAGAAAGGGGGATGCGCATGAAAGAAATCATGCTGGACTTCGGCGCGATCATGTATGACATGTTTCATGCGCTGTGGTCGGGCGCGAAGAAAGTACTGATTGCGCTGGCGGTGCTGACGGCGCTGCTGACCGCGCTCGTTCTGTATCTCATGACGCCGCACACGGAGATTCGGTCTTTAACGGGCTTTCGGTGCTACTTTGTGCCGCGCTGCGAGGTGAATTACCAGTCCTACCACCGGGACAACGACCTGTACAATATGGGCATTTACAAGCTGAACGGGCAGGACGCCGCGCGGTTTGTGTACTGGGCGCAGGAAAACGGCTGGTCGCCGATGCCGCTGTCGGAAGAAGCAATGAATAGCGGACTGCTGGATGAGGAGACTTGCCCAGAAGCGGCGGAAATCAAGCAGGTGACGCAGGGGTTCTGGAAGGGATTTTATGGCGTGACACTGTATGTTTTTGATTCGCAGACGGCGACGCTGTATATTCGGAAGATGCCGAGATAAGGCAATTGCAAACAGAAACCGACCGGGCAGGGGAAAAATCCTCCGTCCGGTCGGCTTTTTGCTGCGGGATGTTTGAAAGCAAAAGAAAAGGTCAAGGTTTTTCAACCTTGACCATCCGTGGAGCATTTGCGTTCAAATCCGAACCACTGCTCTCCGATTCGTTATCCAACGATTCAGCCAGGTCAACAAAGGAAACCTGTTTGCCACCTTTGATGTTGTAGAAGATGATGATGCGATCATCGTACAGGTATATGCAGTTGATAAAGGTGTCAATGATGTTGCGGCGGAACTCAGGATCAAAGAGGTCGCCGGTGCAGAAGCGGCGGAGCCATGCCCGCACTTCTTCTTCGGTGAAACGAATCTCGCTGGCGATCCGCAGCTTGACCAGCTCATTCTCCATGGACGCTTTCTGCGTTTCCAGGGTTTCCATCTTCTCGTAGATGCGCTTATGGGCTACCTTCGGAGCATCTACCAGAGCATCGACCAGTTTATCCAGCTCCCGCTCGTACTGCTTGATGGCCTTTTCGTATTCCTCTACCCTGCTGCCTGCAAATTCCTTGTCGTATTCCGCGACGACGGCCTTTGCAATATCCCGCATACGGGCCGGAGTGAGGACATATTGCAAGGTCTGTTCCACAACATACCATTCGATGAAGTCCTTCTTCTCGTTCTTCTTCCGGCATTTGTGCGCTTTTTTCCGAGCCGCGCAGGAGTAGTAATAATACACATCACCGTTCCTGCTCTTTCCGCTTTCCCCGACCATGTGCGACCCGCAATGCCCGCAGAACGCCTTTCCTTGAAGCAGATATTCCACCTTTGCCTTGTTGGCGGCAGGCGCGTGCGCATTGGCCTTTACGATAATCTGCACTTTGTTGTATGTGTCCTCGTCGATCAATGCGTCTGCGACGCCAGGAACCAATTCGCCCTTGTACATGAAATTGCCGATATAGACGGGATTTGTCAGGGCGCGGGAGAAGGTGGTATAGGTCAGCTCTCCGCCGCGAGAGCTGCGGACGCCGCGACGTTTCAGTTCGTCGATAATCTCCTTCATGGGGACGCCCTGGGCGTACTGCTCAAAAACATAGCGGATGATCGGTGCGGTCTTTTCGTCCGCCACCAGCTTTCCATCCACTGCCTTGTAGCCATACGGGATAGGCCCGCCACACCAACGGCCCTTTGCAATGGTTTCACGCTGGCCGCGAAGGATCTTTTTCTTGAGATCGAGGGAATAATACTCGGCGGACGCTTCAAGGAGGGCTTCCAAGAGAATTGATTCGTCCCCTTCTCCGACGTTCTCCATGGCAGATATGACGCGGATGCCGTATTGCTTGAGTTTGTGCTTGTAGAGGGCCGAATCGTAACGATTGCGGGCAAAACGATCCAGCTTCCAGACGATGATCCGCTCAAACTGCTTTTTCGGAGCATCAGCAATCATGCGCTGGAAGTCCGGGCGGTCATCTGTCATGCCGGATATGGCGCGGTCGATGTATTCACCGACAATGTTTATATCATAGCGTTTGGCATACTCGTAGCAATCCCGGAGCTGACCTTCGATGGACTGCTCCCGCTGGCTGTGCGACGAGAAACGGGCATAGATTACAGCGTTCAATCTTAATCCTTTCCGACTTTACAACGCAGGCAGCTTGTGATATACTGACTGCGGAAAGTGCTTAGTGGTGTTTGCATTTTCCTTGCGTTTGATCCGCACAGGTAGCAGCCTGGGCGGATTTTTTATTTACATTCAGCGATCAGGTAAACGACTTCAACCTCTGGGTTTTCCTCGCCACCGTTGATGTATTGCAGCGAATACTCATAGTTGCCGGAAATGAATAGGATTTTATTTCCATTCTCCGAGAAAAAGCCATCCATCAGATCGGCGTCATTGAATGTGCCGTTCACGGCATCAAAGAAGATGTCTATTACTTCAAGCATGACGTTTTCTGGCTTCGTCGGGTCAATCTGATGCAGAAGCGGATAGGAATAATCGTCAAGCCTGTCATACTCAAGGGCTGCAAAAGCTACTGCCGCCCGGATCATGTCGGTTTCCTTCTCTGCGTCGCTGCGGTTGTAGGCTACGAGCTGCATTCTAAGTTGGATCACGCTAAAGTCAGGAACGGAAACAAGGAGCGTTCCCGCAGGCACTTCGACGTAATATTGGCCGTCGCCTGCAAACATATTCGCATACGAAAGGCCGTCGTACCCTATGTAGTGAGCCAGATCGTGCGTAGCATCCAATCCGCGCTCATACTTCATTTCCCACAAGCGCTGCATATACATGTCGCAAAACTCAAATGCGTTTTTCTTTTCCGTCGTCCCTTCTGCAAAGGCGCAGGACGCGAGGAGCAATAAGGCGACCACGATACCAACTATACGTTTCATAGCACATTACCTTTCAAAATCGACGAATATCATATTGCCGACGCGCTTTGCCTTTCTTTTTGCATGTCGGGATTCCCGGCGAAAGTTCGTGCGTTGGTCAGCATCAAACTCCTACCCACATCGTTCATGGAGCGATAAAGGGTCAGGAGTTCTTTTTCATCTGCTCCTATGTTTTCAATCTGCCTGCCGTAGTTACGATCTGTGATAGACGGCCTGACCAGGTAATCGAGTTCTACGGAGAAATAGTCGGCAAGTTTTATAAGAGTGCTGACCTTCGCACCTTCATATCCCTTCTTGAACCATCCATCTATTGTTGTATAAGGAATGCCACAGGCTTCCGAAAGAGTATGCCTATTCAGTTTGCGCTCCTGCATAAGCAGATTAACCTTCTCTAAAAAGTCCATATCACACCTCCGAAGCGTTTTCTTCTCTATTATATCATCGGCGGCGGTTTTGTAAAGTAAAAAAATACGACCAGCGGTAAAAAACTATTGACAAACTACGAGTAAGGGTATATGATAGGTGCAGATATACGAGCAAGGGTAATTCGGAGGTGGTAATTTATGCTCAATATCAAGAATGTTCTTACTGCCAAGGGGATTTCCACCAAAGCCTTTGCGGACTTCCTGAACGTGTCCGAAAAGACGGCCTACAACAAGCTGATGGGCCTTACCGACTTCACTTACCCGGAAGCGGAAAAGGTCATGGAAGTTCTGTTGCCGGAGTACAACGCCCGGTATCTGTTCTCTCGCTGTGATCCTATGAGCGCAAAGGCGGTGTAATTATGGAAAAGCAGGAACGTTTCATCCAGGTTGGCGTCACTGCCCTGCGCGATCCGGCGACCGGCGATTTCCTTCCTGCTGTGCCGCTGTACATCAAGGCGGAGGACGGCGCGGAGGAATCCGCATCGGGGTTGACGCAGGACATAGGAAAGCTGCTGGCAGAGCGTATGCGCAGATACAAGGAAGCGTGCGAGGCTGCCGGTGTGGCGGTATGAGGTAGAAGATGGCCTTTTATGTTTCGGATAAATGGCTCCGGGATTACTGCAAGCGCACCGGCCAGAAGATGCCCGATGTGCGGACAAATCCCAGACACGACAAGGAGCGCGAAACGGTTCTTGTTGACCTCGACGAGAACAACCAGCAGCGGCTCTATGACGCCGATCCCAAACCGAGGGAACGGAAGTATAGAAATCAGCCAACCGAATACGACGGCAAACGCTTTGACAGCAAGCACGAAGCCCAGGTATACGAGCTGCTGCGGCTGGAATGCCTTGCCGGTAAGCACATCGGCCTTGCCTGCCAGGTTGTTTTCTACCTTCCGGGCGGCGTGAAGTACATAGCGGATTTCGTAACCCAGGAAGCTGACGGCACATACACCGTATACGACGCCAAGAGCGAAGCGACCCGCAAGGACAAGACCTATCGGCTGAAAAGACGGCAGATGAAAAACTGCCTGGGGATCGAGATACAGGAGGTATGACATGGCAAAGCGTTTCGTTTTCCGCAATCCCGAACAGCTCAAGGCGATTGTGGAGCTGTGCAAGGACGGCAGCGCCTCCAAGGTCATGAATGTGGCGAGGGTTTGGAGCGTGACGTGCCGCCAGAAGGAGAAAACGCCCTGGGATGGCAAGATCGGCGCGTCCTTTTACACCGAGGGCCGGGAGCGCAAAGCATGTGTTTTCCGCTTCGGCACCAACGATCAGATATGCGTGCTTGGATGGCTCAAGTATAACGCGGCCCTCAAATGGTGTGAGGAAAACCTTGAGAGGGGCGAGTGACTGCCGGGAAAGACCGGCATAACATGGGAACGCCCGTCTGGATCGGGTATGCCACGAGGTCAGCCATTCTTTTGATGTCAGCGCGGCCCGTGGAGAAAATGGAGGTTCGATGCCCCTCGTTCCCGCCAGTATGGCATTCCGTGTTCATGGAGCGATCAACCATGGGCAAAGCCACCCGGAACAGTAACGGAAGCGATGATACCGGGGTTCACCATGCGAGTACGAGTGACCAACCGCAAGGCCCTTTTAGCATGGTTTGCGGGACAGCCCGGAGAGACGGGCAATCATGGAGCAGCCAAAGGACGGCGTGCAGTATTCCACATGTGCGGAGGATGCACGGGAGGTTCGATTCCTTCCTGCTCCACCAGGGCTTTACGGTTCAGCAAGCTCCCTACGGCCTGGGAGCCGCCCCGGCACGACCGGGCAACGAAAAACCGTCCGTAGACAACGGTCTTTGAGGTTTCGACAGCGACTTTCAGGAGCGAAAGGCGGCATAGTAAACCTTACGATCCCGTGGGTACGGTCAATATCGCACGGTGGCAAAGCGGAAGTGAGCAACGCTTGACAGCTCGGACAGACGGGTGCGCTGCTGGGTCGCGCCCATCCGTAGCCAGCCGGACGGAACACAGACCGATAGCAACTGCGACACGACGGAGAGCGACGCCGCACAGTCCTGCACGGAGAGGACGGGAAGCCTGCCCCGACTGACTTTGAGAGCAGAAAAAGCAGGCGCTACATGTGACGGTAGCTTAACGGCCATAGCGCATAGGAGATACGGGTTCAAGTCCCGTCCGTCACTCCATATCAAAATCCGAAAGAGGGTGTTTGAGATTGAGAATCATTCGGGCCGGTTTTGAGGTCATGCGACCGCAGAAGATGGACGATGCAAGCCGCAAGGCGATTTACAGCGCCATCGAGCAGGCGGGCCGCGTATGCTACAAAACCGAGTACAAGATCGGCGAGGACACCGCTGAAACGTTCATCAAAGCGCTGGTATCTCGCGGTCATGAGGCCATGCTGGAACATGCCAGCCTGACGGTGCGATTCATCGTGGATCGCGGCGTGAGCCATGAGCTTGTGCGGCATCGCCTTGCCAGCTTCGCCCAGGAAAGCACGCGCTACTGCAACTATGCCAAAGATCAGTTCGGCAGCGAGATTACGGTGATTGAACCTTGCTTCTGGCGCGAGGGTTCCCCATCCTACGATGTGTGGAAGAAAGCCTGTGAGGCGTGCGAAAAGGCATACTTCGATCTGCTTGAGATTGGCGATATGCCGCAGATGGCGCGTGATGTGCTGCCCACCAGCACGAAAACAGAGGTCGTCATGACGGCTAACATCCGCGAATGGCGTCATTTCTTCAAACTGCGTGCGCTCGGTACGACTGGCGCTCCGCACCCGCAGATGCGCGAGGTGGCGCTGCCGCTGCTCCGGGTGATGGCTGGCTATCTGCCCCCACTGTTCGGCGATCTGCTGGAGGGCTGACGGCATGAGCAACGAGGTAAAGGTCAAGGAAATCCCCTTTGAGAATGTGATGATCTTGCCGCCGAAGCCCGGTGTATGCCGGGAGTGCGCGGTGGATCACAGGCCGGATCAGCCCCACAACCGGGACAGCCTGTACTACCAGATGAAATTTCGCCAGAAGCACGGGCGTTTCCCGACCTGGTGGGATGCCATGGCCCATTGTGAAAAGCACATTCAAAAATTCTGGATTGACGCCCTTGCAGAGCGCGGCGTGATCGTTGAGCTGCCGGAGGGAACGGCAGATGGAGAATCTGAATAACGGTTGGATTCACAGGGAGAGCCGTTTGCCTGCCGAGACAGACGGCGATTCCACCGGCAAGGTGTTTGCGTGGCACGCCTATCAGGGCGTGATGCTTACACGATGGGACGATTTCCCCAAGAACTCGTTCAACGTCTACTGGATGCGCCTTTCGGAAGGAATCAAGGCCCCGTGGATCGTGGCAACGGAAAGAAAGCCGACCAAGGAAGATAGCGATGCGCTCAACTGCGTCCTGGCGAGGAGCGGCCATGGCGACATCAGCATAACGGGATTCCATCAATTCGACTGGAACAGCGACCTTACGCACTGGTTATCCCCGCCGCTTCCGCCGAGTGATTACAAGGAATTGCGAAAAATGCAATAAAAAATGCCCGCAGCTACTCGCAATAGCTACGGACGGTGGAAATCGCTCGACTTGCATCAATCTCCGTTGCTATTATACCACAAAACACAAGTATTTACAAGGGTTTTCGCCCTGAAATACAGAGAAAGGATAATGGCAGATGAACGAAATTACCACTCAGAACAGCACCGAAATCGCGGTGCTTGGGGGGCTTGCACAAGAGGCCCAGTATTACGCAAAGAGCATCGCCAACGGCATAATCCAGCTTGGCCGCGTGCTGACGGAGGCAAAGCCACTGGTCAAGCATGGCGAATGGGAGCAGTGGATCAGGGAGAACGCCGGTTGCAGCGTGCGCTATGCACAGGTATTCATGCAGGCATACGCCCGCTTCGGGAACAACGCTGCCGTCGCTCAGATCGGCGAACGCGGCAAAATATTCAAGCTCCTCGCCCTGCCTGCCGGTACAGAGGAGCAATTCTTGACCGATCACGACGTTTCGGAAATGTCCACCCGTGAGGTTGAGGAAGCCGTGCGCAAAGTACGCGAGGAAATGCGCATTGAGCTTGACGAGGAGAGGAAGGCCCGCAAAAAAGCCGAGGATCGCGCCGCCGAGCTTGAGCTGGAAGCTGACAAAGTGCCGGATCATATCATGGACGAGCTGGTGGAAAAGCAGAACACCATTGACGCCCAGCAGCGAGAGCTTACGCGGGTTGCTGATGATGGCCGCGCTGCCTTGCAGGAAGCTCAGCGTTTGCGCCGGGAGAATGCCAATCTGAGCCGCGAGATCGAGGAACAGAACGAGCTTATCGAAGATGCCCAGCGTCAGTACGACTTCGTACGCAGCGAACTTCTGAGCTTGCAGAGCGTGGCCGCAAAGGGCGACGCCGAGCGCGTGCCGGTGGACGAACTGACCATTGACGTTTTCGCCAGCGCTGTGCGGCAATTCATCGGGACGTGCGCCAGGATGCCCCATATGGGCCATACCTTCGGAACGATGACGCTTTCCGAGAAGAACGCCTACGACGAGCTGCTGCGCACCGTAGAGGGTTGGGCAGCCAACGCCCGTCAGGCTATGAATACCATCGCATACGAGGAGGTAGAAATCCATGGATGAAAAGGCCCTGTCCACCCTTACGCCGGAGCAGACCAGTGTAATTCCGGCCATTGTGCAGCAGATGATGGGGCCGCTGGTGGAAGCTATGGCAAAGTTGCTGGAAAACAACACCGCTGCCCTGCAACAGCTTTCGGCAGCACAACAGGTGCAGAATGACCGGCTGGAAGCGCTGGAACGGCAAATCCGCCTGAATACGCCTGTTACCAGACAGCAAGTGCGCTATCTGAGCGCGGCCATGAAGGAACACACCCTTGAGCTGCTGGACAAGTCCTCTGTTTCCGACCCCAAGGCCGTGCGGAAACTGGCAGGGATCATCAAGAAGGACGTGCTTGCCGACTACGGCATTACCACACTTGAAGAAATCCCGAAACACGAATACAACGTTGCGATGCACAACATCAAGACGTGGAACAACATGCGCATTGTGCGCGAGGTTGTAAAGGAGGCGCGTAAGCGTGAAGAAGAAGCTGCGGAGGCTGCTTTGGCGGATGCTGAACCGGCTACGGGTTGAAATGGCCTATAAGCGGGTTCCTGCCCGGTTTATAAAGCCTATCAGTAAAACGTGCGTTGCACTATGGGAGGATATGACGTGAATCTGAATGAGTATCAAAGGCTGGCGCTTCGCACCAGCGGCGCGGGCCACGACCGCGTAAAGAATGGCTGCCTGGGCCTGATCGGCGAGAGCGGCGAGATCGTGGACATCGTGAAGAAGTACATGTTCCAGAGCGGCGAGAATCCGCCCTTCCCGAAGGATAAGTTCATCAAGGAAATGGGCGACGTGCTTTGGTACTGTGCTGAGACGGTTTCTGGCATGGAGCTTGAGCTTGAGGAAGTCACGCTCCGCACCGGCAGTTATGACAAGTACAGCCTTTTTGCCGCTTGGAATTGCGCCGACATCGAGCTTACTGCCGCCATGCTGTCGGCTAATGCGGTAGAAGCCTACGTTTCCCGCTTTGTTGAAGGTAACGCCATGCGCTGCGCTTACAGAGTGCGTGATATTTACAAGGGCCTGCTGCATCTTTGCGACCTGGTAGGCGTGACGATTGACGAAGTGGCCGACACGAACATTGAGAAACTGAAAAAACGCTACCCGGACGGCTTCGATCCTGAGAGGAGCATCCACCGGCCCGAATATGAACGCAAGGAACAGACCGAATCAGCGTCTACGCATCTCTTTACCATAAGGAACAAGGCGCTCTGATTCGAGAATCGGAGAGGTAAACACCATGAGCAAGGTCAATTTCGTCAGCGAATTTAATTTGTTCATGCGATATGCCCGTGATAGCAGCCTGTCCTTGCGTGAACGTATGCTCTGGATAGCTCTGTTCTACATCGCCAACGACCGGGCGACGTTTAACGAGCAGACCCAGGAATACGACTGGCCGGATGGCTTTATCCAGGTATCGAATGGCGAACTGAATTTGTACTGCTGCCTTGACAAACGTGCCATTGAGACGCTGCGAAACGGCTTGAAGCAGCGCGGATTGATTGATTTTCAGCCCGGACAGAAGAACAAGAAGAACCCGGCGTACAAGATCAATTATCTTTCGGTGAATGTTGGTTACAAAAAAGTACCCAACGATGTACACAACAATACCCCCAAGGATGCACCCAACAATGTACCCAACAACGCACCCAGCAATGCACCCGATCCTGTACCCGACTGTGCAGGAAACGACGGCGTTTTAGGTGCAAAAATGCACCCAACAATGCCCCCACGTCCTAAAGATAAATATACAAATAATCCTCAAAGCGGATATGGAGGTGGAATAAACCCAAGTTCAGGTCAAAGGTATACGCCTGGTAGAAATGGTGGAGGCAAACAACCGGCGGCGGGCGACTTTGGTTTTGTTGATCTCAACGAATCCGGCGGAGGCTGCGAAGGATTTGTGCCGCTTCCATGGGAGGAGGGAGGCCGATGACCAAACAGGAGGTCAATAAGCTGCTGGCGCTGATGAAAGCCAATTACAGCTACGCTTTTAAGACCATGAGCCAGCAGGACAAGTATCTGCTGCTGAACACCTGGACGTTTACCCTGCAAGACCTGAATGCAGATGTGGTCATGATTGCTGTGATGCAGCTGATCTCTGTGTCAAAGTGGCTGCCCACAGTGGCTGAGATCAGGGAGAAGTGCCAGAAGCTACACTACTCGGCATCCTACGGCAATGATAGCCTGATGGAATGGGCTATCGAAGAAGGGCGTGTATCACAGGATCAGATTGAGCTATACGAGCGAAAAAAGAGGGCGCTGGACTATATTGCAAGCGCTACAAACCATCTGCGCGGTGACAAACCGGCGGAATTGAAGCTCGATAGTATTCTCAGCAATCCAGCATTTACCGGCCTTGGAACTGGAAAATCCGGCTTTGCAATGCTTGGTGATGCAAAATATGAGCTGCCAGACGGCAGCGTGGAGGGCGAAAATGAACAAGGCTATACTGATCGGCAATCTCACCGATGATCCCAAGACCAGCGTAACAGCCAACGGCGTTACGAAATGCACATTCCGGCTGGCAACGCAGCGGAAGTACACCAACCAGCAGACCGGCCAGCGAGAAGCCGACTTCCACAACATCGTCGTGTGGCGTCAGCTTGCCGATCTGTGCGCGAAGTATCTTGCAAAGGGCCGGAAATGCTCCGTAGAGGGCACGATCCAGTACCGCAGCTTCGACGCCCAGGACGGCAGCAAGCGCTATGTGACCGAGATTGTGGCCGAGAGCGTGGAGTTTTTGACCAGCAGGCAGCAGAGCGCCGGACAGACCGGGCAACCGGGCGGAGGATATACAGAGCAAGACGGCTTTGTGCCTGTTGACGACGAAGATTTGCCGTTCTGAGGAGGTTTGAAAATGAGCGACTTTTGCGAACGGCGGCAGCACAGAGCGAAGAAACCTCATGTCTGCGAACTGTGCAACAGACCGATCTTGCCGGGATGCGAATACATCCTTGTCAAAGGCAAGGTAGAAGGTCAGTTTCGTCCTATAAAGCCCACATCCACTGCGACGCGATCATTGAAGACTATGTGAATGATTCGATGTATGACGGCTATTTCGACACTGAGGAAATGGTCGAACAGTACATCCGCAAGGCGTGTTCCGGCTGTCCAGAACGCGGCGAATATGACGATGAATGCGAAGTTGACCCGCTGTTTTGCGAAAAAGCGGCACAGAGGGCGCTCCATCCAACCGTTCTTGCTGCCGCGATAGAATCCATCAGACCCAACAGTCAGGAGGAAAACACATGAGCAATGAAGCGTGGAAAGACACCGGCGACTGCGCCGAGTACAGGCGCAAGGATTACTGCAAGAAAACCTGTTCCGCCAACAAACGGCGTATGGAACAGATCATCAAGACCCATTTTATTCGCTCGGCTGCCACTGGCCGGATTTACCCCAAGCTGGCCCATCTGGCCGAGGAGGAGAAGAATGGCTAAATTCCCAAGGAGAAACGCAAGCGGATGTCCTGATCCGACGGCGCATGATGCACTGCTGCCTATTGCGCAGGCCGATGCAGAGCTTGAGGCCCGCACCACGCGGCTGATAAAGGCGCTGAAAATCATGGTTGATCTTGCGGGCTACGACCTGATGGCGCGGATTGAGATACGCGACAGGGAGAGCGGGAGGATATTCCGATAACCGCGCCCCGGAAAGGGATGGAGTATGAATAAAAACCTTCCGTCCTCCGAGGCCCTGTTGGTTGCAATCCGGGCAAAGTGCATGGATTGCAGCGGCAACCAGCGGAAAGAGGTTGAGCGATGCAGATTGAAAGACTGCCCGCTGCACCCTTACCGCTCCGTAAAGGCAATCGGAGGCGAACATGAATGCCAACCAGAGATCAAGGGACAACTTGATTTGTTTGACGTTCTGATGGCGAATAAGGAGGAACAAGCGATATGAAAAAGACCAAGATTGATTGGGCGGACAGCACATGGAACCCGGTAACGGGCTGTCTGCATGGATGTGAATACTGCTATGCTCGCGGGATTGCGAACCGCTTCGCTGGGTGCGATAAGCTGAGTACCTACATGCCTAATTGCCAAGCGACGTGGAGAAGGGTGAATCCTGATTCAAAGCCGGAAGATGCAATCTTTGAGGTGGACGTACAATGTCCACCGATCAATATTTTTTTCGATGCGAAGAAGCAGAAGGTTATTCGCAGAACTGCCCCGTACCCATGGGGATTTCAGCCGACACTGCGACGCGACAAGTTGAGCGAACCTTCCAACTGGAAAAAGCCTCGCACAATCTTTGTTTGTTCCATGGCTGATCTGTTCGGCGAATGGGTGCCGGACGATTGGATCAAGCAGGTATTTGAGGCATGCGAGGCCGCGCCGCAGCACCGTTATTTATTCTTAACCAAGAACCCGGCACGATATATTGAGCTGGCCGAGAAGGACATCTTACCTGATGGCGCTGATAATATGTGGTTCGGAAGCACGGCAACGACACCAGAGACGGAGTTTTTCTTCTCTGGGGGCCATAACACATTTTTGAGTATCGAGCCTATATTGAAACCCTTCCATGATTCGCTTGATGCAGGCGTGCAGGCTTGTGAAAAGACGGATTGGATTATTGTCGGAGCCGAAACGGGAAACAGAAAGGACAAGGTGATCCCGAAAGCGGACTGGATCATGGAAATTTTGCAAAGCGCCGAGAAAACCAACACGCCAGTTTTCATGAAGGAGAGCCTGCGAGGCATCATGGGTGATTGCTTCCGGCAGGAATTTCCGTGGGAGGTAGCAAGGTGAAACCATACTGCCTATGCGATTGGAGGGTTGATGATGGCAAGCCGTTCCAAGAAACGCAAAGCGCTTCAAGACTATAACACGACGAAACAGGTTTCCAAGCCCATGACGATCATGGATGTGGACGCTGCGTATCGAAAAGGTTTTACCGAGGGCTACGAGGCGGGCCGAGAGGAAGGTTTCAAGCAGTCTGCCATGATGACGATTCAGCGCACCTATGGTGCGATCCTCTGCGCCGCCCATGAGCTGTACGGCTTCGGCCAAGATCGCGGCGTCCGCCTGCTGAACAGGATGCACGAAGTCCTGGTAGAAATGCTGACCGACGAGGAGCTGGCACAGCGCGTGCTTGATGAAGTGGGCGTAGAGATTGATTGGGGACAGCCGATTGACCTTGCCCAGCCCAAGGAGCCGCTGCGGAAGAATAAGCATACCGAGGAGGCACGATGATGGAATACGAGCTTCATAATCCGAGTGATCCCTATACGTTTATTGCCGCCGATAAGGAAGTAGCCACCCTTGTTATCGGCCTGCTCAGTCCGGCATTTGGAGCTGATACGCAGGATGGAGCCGAGGAAAACAGAGTGCCGGTGTTCATCTTCGGCGGGTATGACGAATGGTATCAAGAGGAGTTCGGAAGAACGCCGGTGGATGGGCTGAACGCCCGGAAGAAAGAAGTTGGCGAGGCTATGCAGTCCTTTATGCTGGGCGGCTTTGAGGACAGAGCCAGATATAACGCCGCGCTGGAAGCTATCGACGATCCTGCAAAGCGCGATGCTTTTATGGCGAAATGGCAGGATGGCCGGTCGAGCTTGAATAACATCGGCGGCGCTGCGCATGAGATCGGCAAGGCGCTGCTACTGGAAGTGAGGGATGCAGTATGATCCTTTACCACTTCCGCAGCAAAGCATATCAAATCCATTTTGCGGCAGGGTTTGACAAAGGGCGCACTTGCAGAGCCTACACCCACTGGATTCAGGATATATTACGGCTACACATGGCTTACGGTCGATCCAGACCCAAACAAACAGAGCTGGGCAACACGGAATGCCATCAAATACGACCGCACCGCATGGAGATTGACCATCGAGATTCCAGAAACAGAGTGCGGCAAATTGTATAGTCGATTTAGAATTACGACGCTATTCCCGGCTTGCGATGATCTGTTTAGGGGATTTGCTGGCAGCGAGAATTGGCGCGTATTCCATGGGAGAATCCCCAAGGAATGGATCAAAGAAGTGAAGGAGGTTCATCCGTGAGCAAACGCTTTTACTTTGCCATCAAGGATGGCTGTTATGATCCTGAAACGGGAGAAACCGACGAGGCCGGACTGTGTGTTGGTTTCAATGGCCCGGACGCGCCGGAGGATGTAATGGCTTTCGCGGAGCAGCAGCTCCCTTGCTGTGCCGGACGGCTGCGCCAGATCACCGAGGAAGAATATCTCCGGGACTTCGGCGACGATGAATAACACAAAGGAGAATTACCATGGCAGACACCATAAAGACCAGTACCGACGTGCAGTTTGATGTGCTGTACGCCGATGGGACGAAATACCACGCCGAGGAGGGCGTTCTGTTTGAGGCCAAGGGCCAGGATATGGTTTTTCACCTGGGAACAAGCAGGCCGGAAGTGCTTTTCGCGGTGGCGGAGGCTCTGACCGAAGTGATTGTAGATATGGGGCTGGGCGAAGCATTCAAGCGCTATATCGAAAACGGAATGGAGGGCCAGGGCCATGAATGAGATCGTAGTAGATAACTTCGCCGGTGGCGGCGGCGCTTCCACCGGCATTGAGATCGCCATAGGCCGCAGCGTGGATATTGCCATCAACCACGATCCGGCAGCCATCGCCATGCACCGCGCAAACCACCCGACGACGGAGCATTACACCGAGGACGTGTGGAAAGTTGACCCGGTGGAGGCTTGCGCCGGTCGCCCGGTCGCTCTCGCCTGGTTCTCGCCGGACTGCAAGCATCACTCCAAGGCCAAGGGCGGAAAGCCGGTCAGCAAGAAGATTCGCGGCCTCGCGTGGGTGGCTGTGAAGTGGGCAAAGGCCGTCAAGCCCCGCGTGATTATGCTGGAAAATGTGGAGGAGTTCCAGGACTGGGGCCGACTGGACGAGAAGAACCGGCCCGATCCGCGCTACAAGGGCGAAACCTTCCGGCGCTTTGTGGGCCAGCTTGAGAAGCTGGGCTATCATGTGGAGTACCGGCTGCTGCGTGCCTGCGACTACGGAGCGCCGACGATCCGCAAGCGGTTTTTCCTGATTGCCCGCTGCGATGGGCAAAAAATCGTATGGCCGGAGCCGACACATGCTGCGCCGGACAGCATCGAGGTACGGATGGGCAGCAAGAAACCGTGGGTTCCCGTTTCTGAGGTTCTGGATTTTTCCTTGCCCTGCCCGTCGATCTTCGCCAGCAGTGAGGAGATCATGGAACAGTACGGCATCCGCGCTGTGCGCCCGCTCTCTGAGAACACCATGAAGCGCATTGCGCGTGGGCTGATGAAGTTTGTAGTCAACAACCCCAAGCCCTTCATCGTTTCCATTGGGCAAACCGGCTTTGCGGGCGACGGCAGGCAGCACAGCATTGACGAGCCTTTGCGGACGGTTGTTTCAAAGGCAGAGCATTGTGTGTGCGCCCCTGTACTGATGCGGAACAACGAGAATGCCGTGGGCAGCGATGCGCGGGAACCCATCGGAACGATCACCACCGGCGGCCATCACATGCTGATTGCCCCATCCATGATCCAGTATCACAGCGAACAGAGCGAGGACGTGCGCGGCCAGACGGTAGACAAGCCCATCCTGACCGTGGACAGCAGCAACCGCTACGGGCTGGTATCGACCTTCATTTCCAAGTTTTACGGCGGGGATAACGTAGCTGCCAGTGTCGAAAATCCATTGCCGACGGTAACGGCGATTGACCACAATGCTGTGTGCGCTGCATATGTAACGCAGTTTAATAACAACTGTGACGGGCAAAGCGTGGAATCTCCGTTGAACACGATGACGGCTCACACAAACCATTTCGGCGAAGTGAAAGCATTTCTGGTGAAGTATTACGGCTCCGGCGACAATGCTGTTTCCTGCGACCTTCCTGCGCCCACCATTACAGCCAAGGATCGAATGGGGCTTGTGACCGTACACGGCGAGGATTACAGGATTGTGGATATCGGCCTGCGGATGCTGACGCCGAGAGAACTGTTTGACGCCCAGGGCTTCCCGTCGGACTACATCATCGACGTGGACGCCGACGGCAAGCCATACCCCAAATCCGAACAGGTGGCCCGCTGCGGCAATGCTGTATGCCCGCCGATCCCGACGGCACTTGTGCGGGCCAATCTGCCGGAGCTGTGCGAAATGAAGGAGGCGGGATAATGGTAAACCCCTTGAATATCATCCTGCCGTTTTTGTTCAGGCGGCCCCGGACAGAGGGAGCGCCGTACATACAGAAGCATTACCAGTCCGTAGAAGAATTTGTATGCGTGCTGCGAAGGTTTGAGAAAATGCCGGACGACGATCTTGCCGGTCGCATATGGACGCTTGCCGTCCGACTGTCGAATGCAAGCTCCCTTGATTGCGGAGAAGCGGCGGCATATATCAAAGACTGGATTATGAACAGGATCAACAAGGGTATGTCAGCCGACGAGGCTGTGCGCGATACGTTTGCCTATGTGACCGACACATACCTGACGCACCCGCTCAGCGTATTCGATAAGCGGCCAGATGTGGATGCAAAGGGCGGTGGGTGCTGATGATCCAGGAACCGAAAACCGGCGAGGAGCTGGAACGGCTGATTGTGGAGCATCCCGTGAGGGCGTGCCTGCACATGAGGCTTGGGCTGCTGGAGGAGATCAACGAAAACGGCGAGGACATGATAGACGCCGCAGGGATGGCCTTTGACGGGCTTGTGTATCTGGCGGTGTGCATCATCATTGCGCTGGGTCACATGGTAATGCTGATCTTCTACCCATATTTCCTTATCCGCAAATTCCTGATCCTGCGAAAACGGATCAAGAACAATCCCGGCTGCCTGCGCTTCACGGCGCAGAGCAGGCCGACGAGCAAAGAATAAAAAGCGAAAACATTTGCGCTTTTGAAAGAGGTGACAATATGAACGAGCAGGCGGCGCAGAAGCCAAGGATCATTAAGAACCGGGACATTCCTCTGCTTGCACGGGTGTTGTATGTAATGCAAGATGTGTGCAGCCTTGAAAAAAGGTGCGAATGGCAACGTGACCGAATGTTTAGTATCACGCAGAACCTTTCTGGTATGCCCGGAGGCAAGGGGATGCCTACCGGCTTCGACGCTGCATTTGCAGCCATTGACGGAATCAATGAGGAACACCGGGAGCAGATTGCCGCATACACGCGGGAACTGAAAGCGGCTGAGAAGATCATCAACAGCATACCGAGCCGTACCATGCGGACGTTTGTTGTGATGATGTATGTTGACGGCCTGCCGCCGGAGAAGGTACGGGAGGAGCTGAATCTGACTGAATGGGGCTTCCGCAGAGCGCGTGACAGCGTGGAGCAGGCCCCGGATATGCAGAGCGTAGTGTGGCGCGAAAAGTACATTGTCGAAGAAAATTAACGCCAAAATGAAAATTCCCTCTTGATTCTCAGCGCTTGACATGCTACAATGCTATTGTCGCAAGAGATGGGTAACGGATAAAACCGTTGCCCATTTTCTATTTCAGCGGATTGGAGGGGTTGTTTGTGGCCGGAAGTGCTATTTATCTGGATATTGACATCAGCGATGCCAAGAAAACCATTGACGCCCTTCGCGCTGTGCATACCGAACACGAAATGAACCAGCTTCTCTACCGGGCATTCAAGCGAACCGGCGGGCGCGTAAAAACGATACTGCGGCAAGAGATTCCGCAGGATTACGAAGTAAAGGCAAGTTGGGTCGGCAGCCACGTCGGCAGTCCGCGAACGACCATTGGCGGCGGCGGTATGGGCGTAAGCTGTTCCATTCCCATTGACGGATCGCGCGGCTCCATCGGCGGCAGATTCAAGGCCAGCGGCGGCGCTCACGGCTGGAACGCCGCACGCGGCAAGCGTTACAAGATCAACGCCAAGATCGTGAAGGGCCAGGGCAGCACATTGCCGAGCGAAATGAGCCACCAGGGCGGGAATCCTCCGTTCCGAAATCTCGGCTCCTCTCTCGGCGGAGCAACGTTCACCAGAACCGGCAAGGATAGGTTTCCTATCGCCCGAGTGGTGGGCCTGGGCGTGCCTCAGATGCCTCTTAATCGCTCCAAGGAGGACGTACAGGAGGACATCATGGAAACCCTGATGAAGCGCCTGGAACACGAACACGCCTATCTCATCAGCAGATGCAGGTGATCGCATGGGCATTTATCTTACAAAAAAGGAGCTTGCGACGGTTGCTGGCTATACTTATCGGCGGCTGCATGACATCGACATGGGCCTGCCGGACGATGGAAAGCTATTTGTAAAAGGCGAGGGCGGTAAATACGACCTCGCCCTTTTTGTACAACGCTGGGTAAAGTATAACGTGGACAATGAAACCGGCGACGACCAGACGCTTGATGAAGTCAAGGCCCGCCATGAGATTGTCAAAACCCGAAAGACGGAGCTTGAAGTGGCCCGCCTTGAGGGAAAACTGGTTGATGTTCACGAAATCCGCAGGCTATGGGGCGGCGTCGCCAATACGGTGACGCAGAACATGCTCCGATTGCCCAGCAAAGTATCGCCGCGACTGGTGATGATGAAGGATGTGGAAATGATCGCCAGCATAATTGACGGAGAGATACGAGATACACTTACGCAAATATCCGAAACGCCGCTCCCGCTTGAGGCGGCTTCCGAAGAAACGGACGAGGAGGAAAGCGAGGAGGAATAAATGGACTTGCGGGAACTCTTGCGCTTCACCTACTCCATGTTTCGTCCGCCGAAGCCGCAGACCGTATCTGAATGGGCGGACGAAAACCGAGTGCTTACCTCAGAGAGCGCGAGTGAACCGGGTCCATGGCGCACGGATCGAGCGCCATATCAGCGCGAGATCATGGACGCATTTACCCAACCGGGCGTATACAAGATCGTGGTTATGGCTTCTGCCCAGGTGGGCAAATCTGAAATCGAGCTGAACATGCTGGGCCGAGCGATTGACAACGATCCGGGGCCGATGCTCTATGTTCAGCCGACGGACAAGGTTGCGGAGGACTATTCCAAGCGCCGAATTGCTCCTATGTTCGCCGCCTGCCCTACTCTGCGTGACAAGGTTTTCAAGGCAAAGGGGCGCGATGCCGCGAACACCATCACCATGAAAACCTTCCCCGGCGGATCGCTGGCAATCATCGGCGCGAACAGTCCTTCCGATCTGGCGTCAAAGCCTGTGCGCTATATCTTTCTGGATGAGATCGACCGATTCCCGGCCAGCGCCGGAACGGAAGGTGATCCTATCGAGCTGGCGGAACGCAGAACAGAAACGTTCCGCCATAACCGCAAGATCGTCGAGACCAGCACACCGACCATAAAGGGCGCGAGCAAGATTGAGAAGGCTTACATGAAAGGCACACAGGAAGAATGGCACACGCAATGCCCGCACTGCCACCAATACAGCTATATCCACTTCAACGACATAAAGTTTGACAAGGAGAAGTTCAAAGACGAAAACGGCGAAACCAACTATACCGTGCGAAATTCCCGGTGGCAATGCCCTGTTTGCCAGCGGGAAACGCCGGAATACGAGGCGAAGCGGCTGCCTGCAAAATGGGTAGTGAAAAACGAGCGTGCGCTGCAAAACGGCGTGCGCTCTTTTCGGTTAAACGCCTTTATGTCGCCGTGGTCTGACTGGAACGACATTGCCCTGACCTTCCTGCAAGCCAAGGACGATCCCGAACTGCTCAAAGTGTTTCACAACACCATGCTTGGCGAAAGCTGGGAGCTGCGCGACCGCAGCGGCGTGCCTGAGAAACTGCACGAACGCCGGGAGCATTATAACGCAGAAGTCCCGTCCGGCGTACTGGTGCTGACCATGGGCGTTGATACGCAGGATAACCGCCTTGAGTATGAGGTGGTCGGGTGGAGCCGCGAGGAGGAATCCTGGGGTATTTCACGCGGGATCATCCCCGGTCGCCCGGATTCACCGGCGGTATGGGAGGAAATTGACAACCTTCTCGACCGCGAATGGCGGATGAAGAACGGAATGAAAATGCGCATCCTGGCAACCTTCGTCGATTCCGGCGGTCACTTTACGCAGGAGGTTTACAAAGAGTGTGCAAAGCGAGAAGGAAAGCGCGTGTGGGCTGTTAAGGGTGACGGCGGCGAAGGAAAGCCCTATGTTCGCCAGATGAAAACCAGCGCCAGAAATGCAGACAGCGCCAAGCTGATGATCGGCGTTGACAGCGGTAAAGCAGCCATCATGCACGCGACCACTGTTGAAGAAGTCGGGCCAAGGTACATGCACTTCCCTGTTGATTACCGCTGCGGCTACGATATGGAGTATTTCCGGGGCCTTTGTTCAGAAAAAATGGTGATACGGCGCGTTCGCGGCCAAAGCGTTGCATCGTGGGAAAAGACGTATGAGCGCAACGAGCCGCTTGACTGCCGCAACTACGCCCGCGCTGCGTTTCGGTTTTTCCATTGGGATTTTAACAAGCTGGAAAAAATGCTGCTTGGCGTCACCGAGGAACCGACCATGACAAAGGCACAAGCTGAGAAAAAGAAATCCCGCCGGATCATTTCCAGCGGAATCAAGGTTTGAAAGGAGACGGCTTATGGCAGCAACGAGTGCATACACCCTCGCGGAAGCGAGAGAACAGCTTGCGCTCTGGAAAGAGTGTGAAAAAGCGCTTGCCAGCGGGCAGGCAAAGGCTTACCGTGTGGGTACGCGGGAATATACGGCTTTTGACCTCGCAGAGATCGCCAAGCGAATTGAGTATTTCGCCAATGTGATTGAGGCATTGAGCGGCACGGTGCGCACCAGCAGAGTTGTGCGCGTCGTGCCGCGTGACATGTAAGGAGGGACGGCGAAGTGAAAAAACGAGAACAGCCCAATTTGGGCGAACGAGCGCTTTTTCTGCTCTCTCCCGAACGCGGCAACAAGAAATTCCTTGAACGAATTGCGCGGGAGCGGCAGGCTGACCAGAAGGAACGCAAAACCATGGCCGCCAGCGGCTACGGAAATCACGGCGCAAGCACGACCCTTAACAGCATGATCGGCTGGATCGTGGGCGGCGGCAGCGCAGAGGACGACATCGACCTTCACGGCGCTTTGCTCCGGCAACGTGCCCGCGACCTGTACGCAGGCGGCGGCCTTGCCAGAAGCGGCCCTGCAACGCTGACCACCAACGTTGTAGGCTGGGGCATTCAGCCAAAACCCAAGATCGACGGTGAGCTGCTGGGACTGAGCGACGAGGCGTGCGACGAATGGGAGCGCAATGCGCAGCGTGAATTTCAGCTTTGGGCCAACAATGTGATGTGTGACGCAGAGCGGCAGAAGAACTTCTACACCATGCAGCAGCTTGCTTTTCTCAGTCAGCTTGTGAGCGGCGATGTGTTTGTGCTTTTCGGAATGAAGGAAAACAAGCGCACGCCGTATCAGACGGTAATCCGCATTCTGGAAGCCGACCGCGTGAGCACGCCGGACAGCTCCGGCGGCGACAGCGAGAGCAAGGAAACGGACGGCGGCGGCAGGATCATTGATGGCGTGGAAATCGACCGCGACGGAACGGTGATCCGCTACCACATTGCCAACCGTCACCCGCTGATGGAAAACAGCACGCAGGAGATTGAGTGGCAGCCGATTGACGCTTTTGGCGCTGATACCGGCTACCCGAATATCCTGCACATCATGGTTGTTGAGCGCCCGGAGCAGCGGCGCGGCATTCCTTTCGTTGCGGCTCAGATCGAGCAGATCAAGCAGCTCGACCGTTACCTGACAAGCGAACTTGCGGCCAATGTGGTTTCTGCCATGTTGACCGCTTTTGTTGTCAGTGCGGACGACGACGGCAAGACCGGCCTTGAGGACGCGGTGAATGAGGACGAGAAGGTTACAGACGACGATCTGAAATTGGAGCTTGCGCCCGGAGCTATCTACTCCCTGCCGCCCGGAAAGAAGATTCAGGAGATCAACCCCATTCGTGCCAACAGTGCCTTTGAGAGCTTTGTTTCCACGCTGATTACGATTATCGGCGCGGGCATGGGGATTCCCAAGGAAGTGCTGATTAAGAAGTACGAGAGCAATTACACCGCAGCACGCGGCGCATTGCTGGACTTCTGGCGCGAGGTGCGCGTGCGGCGCACGGCATTCAACAACAGCTTCAACCAGCCTGTGTACGAGGCATGGCTGGCCGAGGCGGTTGCTGCCGGTCGCATTGAGGCTCCTGGATTCTTCGACGATCCGGCCATCCGGCAGGCGTGGTGCGGCTGCATGTGGATGGGCGCAAGTATGGGCCATGTTGACCCGCTCAAGGAAGTCAAAGCCGCCACGGAGCGCATCGCCAATAACATTTCCACTCAGGAGCAGGAGGCAAGCGAGTACAACGGCAACGACTGGCTTTCCAACATCCGGCAGCGGAAAAAGGAAATGGCGGCCTTTGATGACATGAAACCGGCGGCCCCTGCCGAGCCGACGGAACATACCAAACCTAACGAGGAGGGAAAGCAAAATGCCGAATAATGAGCGTTTCCGCCTGCGGTATGACTTGCAGATGAACGCCGCCGACGAGAGCGCCGATGTGATGATCTACGGCGAAATCTGCGACGACTGGTGGAAATGGACTGAGGCCGACATCAGCGCTACGGACTTTGACAAGCTGCTGAAAGATGCCAAGGCCAAGGGCGTGAAGAACCTGACCATCCGCATCAACAGCCCTGGCGGTGATGTGAACCAGGCCATTGCCATGCGTACCATGCTGATGAACAGCGGCATGGAGGAAATCAAGATTTCCATTGAGGGCATGTGCGCCAGCGCTGCGACGCTGATTGCCTGCCTGCCCGGTGCGCACGTCACCATGACCGAGGGTGGCGAGTACATGATCCACAACCCCAAATCCGGCGCGTGGGGCGAGGCGAAAGACCTTGAGGCGGGCGCAAAGCGCCTGCGCAACACCGAAGCGGACAGCGCCTCTATCTACGCCCGCAAGAGCGGCCAGAGCGAGGAAACCGTTCGCGGCTGGATGAATGCTGAAACGTGGATGACGGCCAAAGAAGCCCATGAGCGCGGCTTTGTGGACGCCGTTCTGGACGCCGAGCCGATTGTGGCATCTGTGTCCAACCGGGCCATGGCTGCCATGCGCAGGATGTACATGCACATCCCTGAGAGCGTGCAGGAACACGCCGACACCCCCAAAGTCAGCAACACCGAACCGACAGTTGCCGCCGGGGAAGTGACTGAAAATAAAACTCACAACGAGGAGGAAAAAATCACCATGGAAATCAAGGACGTAACCCTTGAACAGCTCCAGGCTGAGAATCCCACCCTGCATAGCCAGATCATGCAGGCCGGTGCGCAGCAGGAGCGCGAACGCATCCAGGAGATCGACGATCTGACCCCGGCGGGCGATGAATATGCCGAAATGGCCGCTACGGCCAAGCAGAACGGCACTACCGCCATGGACTATCACAAGCAGATTGTGAAGCACCAGCGCGAAAAGGGCCAGAAGTTCCTGGACGACCGCAAGACCGAAACCGCTCCCGCTGCCAAGGTCGAGGGCGGCGATCCCAAGCAGAACGACGGCAAGGCCGCCAAGCAGGAGCTTGACGACTATGCCAAGGAAATGGCCGACATTGCCAAGGAAATGTACCCCAACGGCACTGGCGGCATGTACTAATCGAAAGGAGCAACCGACATGAGCATGTATGAAGTCATCGGCACGAACAACCCCGAATATCTGCTTGCCGATCCCAACGGCGCAGACCTGATTGCCATTCCCTGCAAGCCTGGTAATGGCAAGATCAATCGCGGTACGGTGATGTATCGCGGCGCGGACGGCATGTGGCTGCCCGCTGCGGCTGCCGAAGCCGTGGACACCAACTCCCTTGCTGTGCTGGATGAAACCGTTGACACCGACGCCAACGCCACCATCGCCGAGGACGCCCGCGCTTTCCGCGCCGGTCGCCTGATTGCTGGCAAGGTCACTCTCAAGGACGGCGCGGCGCTGACCGCCGCCGTGCAGCTCGTACTCCGCAAGCAGGGTATCGTGTTCGATCAGATGGTCAACACCGACACGTTCGACAACAGCACGGGCGCTTAATCGCCCTATTAAAGGAGGATAAAACGATATGCCTATCGACATCTATTCTACCCGTGCGCAGCTTGCTGCCATCGAGCAGCTTCCGCGCGAATACTCTTTCCTGTACGACACCTTCTGCGCTGACATGGGCGCTGTGGAGGAAGATAAGGCGATCTGGGACTTCCGCAAAGGCGACCGCCAGATGGCTCCTGTCGTGCATCCCGGCGTCGGCGGCGTGCTGATGGGCCGTCAGGGTTATGAAACCCGCGAGGTGGGCTTCTGCACCATCGCCCCCGAACGCCTGATTGCCAACCCCGACCTTCAGAACCGCGCCTTTGGTGAACAGATTCTTGGCGCTATGACCCCTGCGCAGCGCGAAAAGAAGATGCTTGTGCGCGACCTTGTGGACATGCGCAAGGCTATTCAGCGCCGCCGTGAGTGGATGGCCCGTCAGGTACTTCTCACCGGCAGGCTGAGCGTGTTCCGCTACACCAACGAGGGCCGCGACCTGAACACCACCATGATTGCCGACTACGGATTTACGCAGACCTACACGCCTGATACCGTATGGAGCGACGGTTCCGCAAAGATCGACAGCGACATGCGCGAAATCTACGATCTGGTCTACGACGGTCTGGGCATCGTGGATATGATCGTGATGGCTCCCGATGTTGCGGATGCCATGATCGACAACAGCAAGTACATCAAGCAGTTTGATGGCCGCAACATCAACATGGGCGAAATCAACACCAAGTACAAGGGCCAGGGCGTGCGCTTCATCGGCTGGAACAGCGACGGCGTGGAAATGTATTCCTTCTCCGGCAAGTTCACCGACGACGACGGAACCGTGAAGCCTATCCTGCCCAGCGGCACGCTGATTGCCGGTGGCAAGGGTATGCTCAAGTGTCTGCACGGCCCCGTTACCCAGGTTGAATCCACCGGTGCGGATGCCCAGCACAAGACCTACATCAAAAAGGAAGTTCCCCTGCGCTACGGCTCCATCGACGGCAACAGCATCAAGAACCGCCTGACTTCCTGCCCCACCATCGTTCCCTTCAACGTGGACGCCTGGGTTGTCGCCAATGTGCTGTAAGAGAAAGGAGCAGACTGCATGAGTTACGCCGCGAAACACTATGTCAAAATCTCCGGGCGCAAGTATACGCCCGGAGAAATCATTGACATTCCGATCCCGGAAGAGAAACTCAAGAGACTGCTGCGGCTCAAGGCCATTGCGCCCGTTCCTTCCGCCATTGCCGATCCCGCCGACGAAAACGGCGAGGACGGCGATGACGGCGAGGAGGCGCGGGACAACAACCGGCAGCCTGAAAACCTGGGCAACGATCCTTACGGCAACCTCATCCCCGCAGAGGCGGACGAGGACGAAGAACCCACCGAGGAGGCGGACGAGGAAGCACCCGCGCCGGAAATCGACGTGATGGACGGAATTGTTACCGCTTCTGAGGAAGCCCCGAAGAAAAAGACCAGCAAAGGGAGGAAAAAGGCATGAATGTCAAGATCATCAAGACCGGCAAGGTTGAAACGGTCAGCGCAAGCTACGGTATGCGCCTGATCGAACAGGGCAAGGCTGTGCTTGCTCCCAAGCCCGCCAAGAAGCCTGACAGGAAGGAAGCGGCCAAAGCCGGTGATGCCTAATGGCGCTCAAGGACAAGATTCATGATGACCTGACGCGGGTGTTCATGAATCACGGCCACTTTGCCGAATGGCACACCTGGAACGGACGCAAATTCCAGTGCGTGACAGACGATGAAACCGCCCTCAAACGAAAGAACAACAACGTCGTTGATCTCTCGTGGGACAACAACACCAGCGAAACACTGGTGTACACCCCCGTTGAGGGCTTTCCGGGCCGCGCACTGCCCAATGAGCATGTGATCTTTGATAACAGGCCCATGAAGATTCTGCAAGTGCAGGAGGATATGGGCATGTACACGATCTTGCTCATGAGCAACGACCCCAAGGCGGTGAGTGTATGAGAACGAGTGAACGGCTGCGCAAACTCAAGCAGTGGATCGAAAAGGAGCTATGCGAGGGCCGGGAAATGAAAGCCCCGGCCCCCGACATGGATATTACCCAGATCGTGCGGCAGAAGCCGCAGTGCTTCCTTGCGTGGCAGCCTACACGCCCGGATGAAACGGGTACATTGCGCATTGATCCCATCAATGTATGCCCCGGCATCCTGATTATGCCCAGGCTGTCCAACGCAAAGTACGTCGAGGAAAAGCGTTTCGACCGTTACAACAACATACACAGACCGCAGGAACTCGGCCAGACGCTTGCGGTGGATATTCTGTTCAGTGTCTACGAACCCGGCGTTCGCCTGCCGGGATTCATTGACAGTGCAGAAAGCGAAAACGGGCTTGACATGAGCCTTTTTGTGGAGGGAACCGAACAGGGACTTTTCACGCTGACCGACTGGATGGATGACTGCATCGAGAAGCTGCTGGGCGCGAAATTCATCCCCAAGACCGATCTGTTTGTCAACGAGGCGACGATGGCGTACAGCTTGTACACCGATCAGAGCTTTGTTGTAGACAAAAGGCCGATCTACTATGGCTTTGTAACCGTGACCTTCAACTGCTATGCAGAGGAGGGCGTAAACAACAGCCTTGACCAATATCTGAAATGAGGAGGACACACAACATGGCTGATTATCTCCATGGCGCGTATGGCCAGATTCAGGCGGTTGGCACGAAGGTTGCCATCAAGAGCCAGAACGCCATCGTCTATGTTGGTACTGCCCCCGTGCATACCGTTGCCGGTGGCGCTGCCAACGTGAACCGTCCCATTCTTGTGACCAACATTGCGGAAGCCCGCAAGCATTTTGGTTACAGCGACGAGTGGGACAAGTATACCCTGTGCGAAGCGATGCACGCTCATCTTGAGAACAAGGCCGTCGGCCCCCTGGTGCTGATTAACGTTCTCGATCCCGCGACCCACAAGGCTGCGGAGGCTGGCACTGCCAACCTGACCCCCGAAAATGGCCGCGTGACCATCGCCAATGCTGGCGACATCATTCTGGACACCGTGGCCGTGACCGGCAAGACCAAAGGCACGGACTACACTGTTCAGTACGACTTCAAGAAGAAGCTGCTGACCATCGCTGAGATCACCAGCGGCGGGCTTGGCACTGAGGCCCTGACCATCACCTACAACAGCATCGACGCGACCGCCGTTGACGCTGACGACGTGATCGGCGCGACCGACGGCGCGGGCCTGAATACCGGCCTGTTCGCCATCAAGAACGTGTACCAGGAAACCGGCTTCATCCCCTCCTTCCTGCTGGCTCCCGGCTTTTCCTCCATCCCCGCCGTGCATAGCGCGATGATCCAGAACAGCCAGAAGGTCAACAGCCATTGGGATGTGTACGTTATGGCGGACATCCCGATTGTGGACGAGGAGGACGAGAAGATCACCCTTGCGACCGCTGCCACCTGGAAGAATGCCAACGGCTACAACAAGAGCAATGAAACCGTTTACTTCCCCCTGGTGAAGGGTACGGACGACAAGATTTACCACCTGTCTGTGCTGGCTGCGGCCAACTTCCAGGAGCTTCTTGTCGCGCAGGACGGCATCCCCTACAAGACTGCCAGCAATACCGAGTGCGCTATCATCAGCAACCTGTACATGGGTGAGGACAGCGCGGGCCGCGTGTTTGATGACTACCTCATCAACAACCAGCTCAATAAGAACGGCATTGCCTCTGCTGCCTATGTGGGTGGCCGCTGGGCTGTCTGGGGCTGCCACAGCGCCGACTTCTCCCAGGAGGGCGGCGATCAGATCAACGTGTCTGAAACCAACCGCATGATGCTGTACTACATCAGCAATGATTTCCAGCATCGCCGCACCCGCAACGTGGACAAGCCTCTGACCGCCAACGACATCAAGACCATTGTTGCCGAGGAGCAGACCCGCCTCGATGCCCTGGTCAAGATCGGTGCGCTGACCTACGGCGTCGTCCACCTGAACGCCGAGCCTGATGCCCGCAGCGACATCATGAACGGCGACTATTCCTTCACCTTCAACGTGACCACCACGCCGCTTGCCAAGAGCCTGACTGCGATTGTCAACTGGACGGATGAAGGTTTCGTGACCTATTTTGCCGACGTGGCGTAAGAAAGGAGTAAACCGCTATGCCCAGCAAAGTTTACAACAACGTCGAAGGCCATCGGGTTATTGACAACGAGCGCGTTGCCGAGGACGTAACCAGCGTAGGCCTGCCGACGGTTGAGCATCCCACCAGCACCATTTCCTCCTCTGGTATGGCTATGGACGTGGATATGCCCAACACTACCCATCTGAATGCGATGGAGTTCAGCGTGAGCCACAACAACGGCGTGAACTGCAAGTACCTTGCCTCCCCTGGCAAGCACTTCATCGAAACCCGCATTGTGCGCCAGCGCTACGCCGTGGCTGCCGGTGAGATTGAGCATGAGAGCGTCAAGTTCCGCATCACCTGCGTTCACAAGTCCACCGAGAAGGGCAACATCGAAACCGGCAACCCCTTCGGCAGCACGGACAAGTATTCTGTGCTGCGCTACGAGGAAGAAATCAACGGCGAGGTGACGACCATCATTGACGCGATGGCGGGCGTTATCAAGTTCAACGGCGTTGACTACACCAACCAAATCGAGAATCTGCTGAACTAATCCCAAGGGCGGGAAAAGCGCAAACATTTTCGTTTTTCCCGCCCTATTCCATCATCAAAAAACAAGGAGAAAAAGACCATGAGCGAAGAAATCAAGAAGAATGAGCAGCCCCAGGTTGAGGAACAGCCCAAGGAGCAGGAAGCACAGAAACCCGCTCCCATCACTCTGAGCATGATTTCCAAAGGCACGCTGGAGCTGGCCGTGCCGATCCGCGCGAGAAGCGCAGATGTTTCCGTATTGCATTACGATTTTACCAAGCTGAGCGGCTGGGAATATGTCGAGGCTATGGATTCTGACACCGCCAGCCGGAACGTTTTCCAGGTTTCCAAGAAGCAGGCCCTTGCCCTGTTTGCTGTCGCCGCCGCCAAGCAGGCCCCGGTGGACGACAAGGGCGGTCGCCTCTACGATGCCAAAGACATCAAAGAGAGGATCAGCCTCTCTGATGCGCAGCGTGCGGTTCAGGTGGCTACGGTTTTTTTGGTACGGTCGGCACAGGAGGCCGGGAAGAATACATACGGCGAATAACTGATGCCGCCATGGCAAGCCATACACCCATCAATGTGTTTATGGATATGACGATCAGCATGTTCAACGAGTTTGTACACGCGATCCACACAGTAATTCAAGCAAGGAACGAGAAATAACGCGGAGCGCCCCGGCGGCGCTCCGCTTTTTAAGGAGGCGGCAGAATGCAGCTTTTCTACGAGGGGACGGACATCACCCGCGAGGTGGACGTGGTGAAATGCGTTCACCGCGACGTTTCGGGCGGGCGATGTGACAGCATAGAGATTGAGCTGGAAAATGCCGCAGCATGGTACAGATGGCATCCGCAGCGCGACGATGTGCTTGAGGTTCAGATGGACGGGTACAGCACCGGGATTCTGTTTCTCAATTCTGTGCTACCTACGGCAGGCAAGTACAGGATCATTGCGACGAGCCTGCCCAGCGCAGCGCGGCGCAGGGTATATGCTGCCTATGAAGGGATGCGTATTGCCGACATCATGGCCGCCTGCGCCGCAGAATGCGGCATGGACAGTGCCTTGTTTGGCATTGACAAAGATATTACCTACACTTATCTGATGCGCCACAAAGAGGGCGCTCCGGCATTTCTGAGCCGGATTTTACAATGCGAGGGTGCGGTTCTGAAAGCGCTGAACGGGCGCTTGACCGCAATCTCCATCGAATACGCGCAGGCCATAGAGGCCGCGCAGACCATCAGGATCAGCGCCGATCAGGCGGGAACGCACTATCTGAGGCGCGACGATGTGAAGCTGGCCGGTATCACCATCAAGACGCCGTATGCAAACGGCGGTGCAGAGGACGTGGAAGCCTCCTATGGACAGCATGAGGTTTTCACTGACTATCCGGCCATGGATGCAGCGCAGGCGGCCAGATGGGCGCGTGGGCTGCTTCTTTGCCGCAACAGGACTGCGGAGGAGCTGACCGTGGGCATGGAATACAACCCCGGCCTGACGGCCATGACGAGAATTGACGTTGACAGTCCGACGGATGCGGACGGCCAATGGCTGATTGACGAGGTGGAGCATGACTTCTTCCACAAGAAAAGCAAGGCCAAGCTGCTCCGCTGCGTCAGCGCGATTGGGTGATTCCTATGGACAAGATCAGGGGATTTCCCATTTATCACGCGATTAAACCGGGCGTCGCCCCGACTGAATATAAAGTAAAAGAAAACAAAAAGATCAAGAAAATCAGCACCAACCGACTTATCAAGAGCTATTTGTGCAGCGGAGCGGACAGCAGATGCGTGGTTTTTCGCCAGTGCGAATGCCTGGACGCCTGCCAGTACGGACAGCAATATATCAAACAGACGAGCGAGGAACAATCATGAAAAATAATTATGGAGCGAACATCGAGCGCGGGATCATTGCCGAGGTATGCGAGGGCGGCTATAAGGTGCAATCCCTCACACGCGACGGCATTATGACGCCTGCGATCCCATCCGTAAGCGGCACGGCCTACAAGGCTGGTGACCGCGTTTATTTTTTCGTGTTTGACGACGGACACGGAGCAATCCTCGCGGCGTTCTGACCGAATCGCCGCAGTAAGGCGGTGAAAAATGGGACAGCAGACACTCCAAACGGTTATCACACTGAGTGGCAAAGTAGATAATACGTTTGGAAACATTGGTACAGCCCTAATTAACGTGGGCAATCACATTGATGCCCTCAGTCAAAAGATTATCGACTTTGGAAAAGAAAGTGTTGAGGAATACGTCGAGTACGACGACGTAATGCGAGAAGTGCAGGCGCTTGGCGAATATGACGACAAGACAATGCGCGTCCTCAACGAGTATAACAAGACCATTGCTCAGTCGAGCAAATACACAATGGATCAGGCCGCGCAGGCCGAAGTGATGATGGCGCAGCTTGGTTTGAACATGGAGCAAACCAAAACGCTGATGCCCACCGTCATGAACCTGGCGACGGCGGCAAACATCGACCTTGCCGACAGCCTAGACTATTTGTACTACACGCTGAATGCGCTTGGTATGCCGATGGAGTATGCCAACACACTCAGCGATCAGATGTCGAAAACCGCCGCCATCAGCGCTGCGGACATCGACACCCTGGGCCAGTCCATGCAGCGCCTTGGCAGCGGCGCACAGTTCTTTGCAGGCGGAAGCAGTGAAATTCTCGCCATCCTGGGCGGCATTTCTCAGTTTGGTTCCGACATGCAGGGAACGAACGCCGGTACACAGCTCAGAAACTTCATGCTGACGCTGCTTGCCCCGACGCAGAGCAAGGATAAGCTGATTCAATCCCTGCGCGTGACCGAGGAGGAATGGGCAGAATTTGAATCCTACATGGAAGAAGCCGGTATTGACGTAAACGATACGGCGGACGCCATGAACGAGCTGGGCTTGTCGGTCTACGATTCGACGACCGGCGAACTGAAACCGGCTATCCAGATCATCGGCGAACTGAACGCGGCTCTCTCTACGCTCTCTGAGGCAAAGCAGAACGAAATGCTGGGCAATCTGTTCGGCAAGCGCACCACCACCACGGCATTGAACCTGATGGCCGCGCTCGGCACGATCATTGACTATCAGCAGCAGATTGAGGGAGGCAGCGCAGGCTATACCGAATCCATGGCAAATACCATGGAGGGCGGCCTGGGCGGCGCTCTGCGCGAGTTTACCGCTTCTTGGGATGCTTTCCAGACGACCATCGGCGAAACCATTGCACCTGCGGTCGAGGGCGTGGCCGACTTCATGACGGACATCGTGAACGGCCTTGCCAACATGGACAAGGACAAGCTGGAAGTGCTTCTCGGCGCAGCGACGGGCATTGCTGCGGCTGGCCCCACGCTGCTTCTTGCAGGCAGTGCTTTCCGTCTGATCGGCTTTGCCATGACCCCCATCGGCGCGGCAGCCCTTGGTCTTACAGCCCTTGCGGCAGCAGCGGGCGCACTCTACCAACTCGGCGAAGCCAATTTTGCAGCCAACTTTGGCGAAATGGAGCTGGACACCGAAGCGCTCCTTGCTCACGTCAACGGAATTGGTGACGCATTCAACAGCACCTACACCGACGTAAACAACTACAACACTGCCCTGCAAACAGCAGTGGAAAACTTTGAAACGGCCAGCACGACGCTCTCCGGCGATCTGCTGACCAGCATGATTACCGGCGCAACGCTCACCCCGGAGCAGATTGCCAGCATTACCTCGCTCGGCGAGACGATGGGTAATGAGCTGCTTGCCGGTATCAGTGCCAGCTTTGACAAGAGCGCAAGCTATCTCACGATGCTGTTTGGCGGCCTTGACAGCGCCGCCACGGATGACGAGTATGCGGGCGCGATCCTGCTTGCCGATACGATGTATGAAAACCTCGTAGGGCAGGCGGAACAGCTTGGCCGCGAGTTTGGAGAAACGCTTGGCACGGCCATGGATGACGGCATTATTACCGGCAACGAGTATAACGTCATCATGGAGAAGATGCAGGCGTACAACGACGCCATGGCCTTTGCTGCAAAAGCAGATCAGGAAGCCGAGCTTGCAAAACAACTCCACAAGGCCCAGAGCGTAAGCTGGGACAGTGCGGAATCCTTCCTCGCCGAGCAGGCGGAGATCATGAACGCCAATCTGGCCGCAGCCGAAGAAACACACATCGGCGAACGGGCTAAATGGGGCGTCTATTTTGACGAGGCCATCAGCAAGGGATGGATCAACCAGATTACCGGCACGGCGTACACCGACGCAGACAAAGCGGCATTCCTGGCCGATATGGATGCTCAGTACGCGGCAAAGGTTCAGGGGTACAAGGACGACAACGCACAGGTCACAATGGCGGTATTCGACGCTCTCATGAGCCAGAGCGGCTATGGCGAGGCATGGCAATTCCTATCCAGGCTATATGCCGGCGGCGATCTCAAACGCGACGAACACGGCGAAGTCTCCCCTGATGCTGTTAATTGGGCCGCGCTATTCCCGGATGGAATGCCGTTGTACGGCGAAAAGAACCCTCTCGACGATCAGCTTTACGACCTGTGGCGCGGAGAACACGGCGCTTCCGGCATCAACAACAAATTGACGGGGATTCTTGGCCCGTACATGGACAGCGAATCCATTGCATTGATCCCGCGAATGCTGGACGATGCGCTGCAAATCGGCAGCTACCTGTACAGCCACAATGCCACAACTGCCCGTGAAATGCTCGACGAATCCCCTGCGTGGTATGTGTCGGAGTTTTTCGACACGCTGGGCCTTGGCATTAAGGGCTTGCCTGATGTAGATGTTGCTGCAAAATGGGCCGACATCGGAACGTCGGCACAGGGAGAGGTTGGCAATCTGACTGCTGCCCTCAAGAATGTCTACGACTTTGAAAAGGTTCTATCTGACATGGGCGGCTCGTTCGCAGAAGCCAGCAATCCTTTCCGAGATCAGGCGGCTGCATGGCAGCTCATGTACGGCGACATCAACGCCGAGGATTATCTGCTGACAGCTACCGTGGAGCCTGTGGTTCCCGAAGGGGCCGTAGAGGCAGCAGCCGGTGAACAAGTCATCCCTGCAACGGTAGAACCCGACGCGACCATTGACGCGGCAGGCATGGAAGCGGAAGCGCAAGCGGCAGGCGCAGCGGCGGAAACCTCCCTCATGACCGGCTACGGCGATCCTACGCTTGACGCTACCGTTGATTCCGCCGGAATCAGCAGCGACGCAACGAGCGCTGGCAGTTCTGCCGTATCGGCGCTTTATGCAGCTTGGGGCAGCCCGACACTGACGGCAAAGGTATCGTACTCCGGCATCCGAAGCGGCAGCAGCCTTTTCGGCGGATCGAAGTTTTCTTTGTTCGCAGAGGGCAGACGAGCTACCGAGGCTTCCATCTTCGGCGAAGCTGGCCCGGAGTGGGCGATCCCGGAAGAACACACCGACCGCGTGGCAAGCCTGTTCAATGCAGCCCGCGAGGCCGCAGGCTTTACCTGGCCGGAGCTGATTGCCCGCAACGGTGGATTGAATGCCGGAGGCGGCACGCCTGCGCAGATCATCTATTCCCCGACGATCTACGCCAACGACGCGAACGGCGTTGAGCAGAAGTTGATCGAGGACAAGGAACGGCTCGACCGCTGGTGGAGCGAAAAGCAAATGCACGACGATGTGGAGGTGTACGCATAAATGGTTGCATTGAGTGGTTATGTATACCGTTGCAGCGCCGGTGAAACCTTTGACATGGTGGCGCTGAACATCTATGACCATGAAAAGTACGCCGCCGACCTGATGAACGCCAATCCCGGATATGTACGGCGTGCGGTGTTCCAGGGCGATGAAGTGCTTTCCCTGCCGGTCGTAGAAATTCCCGAAAACGAGAACGAAAACGAATACGCGCCAAGCACTGCGCCGTGGAAGGAGTGATGAAATATGGCTGAAATTGCCTCCTGGAACGGACACTCCTTCACGGTGTCGCCGAAGCTGATCCGAGGTTTTACGGGGCTGACCATCAAGGGCAGCAGCGAAACCGAGGACAAGACCAGCGACGGCCAGAAATACGTTTCCCGCAAAAACAGCAATCCCTCCGAAATTACGCTGACGGCGGAGCTGAACGCCCTGACCGGCTGTGACGTGAAGAATGAGGCGCTGAAATTCGTGGATGAAGCGCGGTCGGGCGCGAAGAACTACTTTTACATGGGTGGCAAAAAGCTGATTACCTGTCAGCTCATGCTCACGGAGGCATCTGTGAGCGAAACAACGATTGCCCCCAATGGCACATGGATCAGCTGCAAAGTAAAGCTGACAATGAAACAGTGCGCGAAGTACGATGGAACGGGCAGTTCCTCGTCCTCCTCGTCCTCGTCGTCCGGCAGTTCCAGCAGTTCGTCCGGCAGCAAGAAAACCAGCACCAAAAAGACATCGACCACCACGACCAAGAAAACGACGACGGCGGCTGTTGTTGGCGCAGTGGCTGGTGCAGTGGCGGCGGTAGCCAAGACTGCAACGACGGTAGTTAAGGCTGTAAGCGCAGCAAGTAAGACTGCAAGCGCATTGAAAACAGCCGTTGCAGCCGTCAACAATGCCAAGAAAACATCTTCCACCACGAAGAAAACCTCCGTCGTGTCGAAGGTTACAAGCGCCATCAAGAACAAGATCAAAGCACTTAAAAAGTAACGGAGGAGGCAGAGCATGGCACAATATCAGATTACCAACCGGCCTGCACCGATTGATTTTGAGTGCAACAACGACATCATCCTGCGCACGATCCAGAACGCGAAAAACCTTCTGATGTGCCGGATGGGCGAAGTACCCTATGACCGCTATCGCGGTTTCGATCCCGCTTTCTATGAGCTGCCGCTGCCGGAGCTGCAAGAGAAGCTGCTGCCGGAGCTGGACAGGATCATGCTGTGGGAGCCGGACGTGGAGATCGTGGACGGCGAGTGCGCCATGGATGAAAACGGCGACATCATCATTACGGCCACCATTGAAGTGACCATAGACGAGTAACGGAGGTGAGAAGATTGGACAACGAGATTCATTATCTGGCATACGATCCCGAAGAACTCTGGAAGGAAATGATCGTCGCCTACGTTGAAGCGGGCGGCGATATTCTTTATCCGGGCGACGAAAAGGAAATGCTGCTGCGCGGCGTCCAGGCCATCGTTACTCAGGTCTTTGCTGGCGTAGATGCGGCCTTGAGGATGGACACCCTGCGCTATGCCGTGGGCGAATACCTGGACATCTACGGCGAGAAGCGCAACTGCATCCGCATTCCTGCGGAGGCCGCGACCTGTACCGTGGAAATCAAATTCCGGGCCAGCGGCACAGCGAAAACCCTTGCCGCCGGTACGGCCTTGACTGCCGACGGCGAACATCTCTATCTGCTGACCGAGGCGGTGGATCAGACCGGCTACGAGCAGACCATCAATGCCGAGGTGATTTGTCGGGAAACTGGCGGCCTTGGCAACGGCTTGCTTGCCGGTACGCAGATGCAATTCATGGTTCCGAATCCGGCGGTTCTCAGCGTATACGCCATCCGCGATGCAAGCGGCGGCCAGGACGAGGAGGACGACGAGGTTTACCGCGAACGCATCCGCACCTTCGGACTTATCAACACGACGACCGGCCCGCAGGCGCAGTATGAAAGCGCCGCCATGAATGTGACCAGCGAGATTCTGGATGCAAGAGCGCTCAACCTGGGTGCTGGCGTGGTCGGCATTTATCTGCTGCTGGCAAGCGACACCGGCGCTGCGGCCATTCTGGACAGCGTGAGCGCCGCCCTGAATGCCCAGGACGTGCGACCGCTGACCGACACGGTGGAGGTATACCGCGCCACGCAGATGCCATACGAGCTGAAAGTGCAGTATGCACAGGAGGCGGGTAGCAACATCACGACGGCCATTGGCGAGGCGGTGGAGGAATACCAGAAGTGGCAGGATGAAGAAATCGGCAGAGCATTTAACCCCGACAAGCTGATGGCGATGCTCTACCAGGCGGGCGCAATCCGCGTTCTGTGGGGCGACGGAAGCAACTTCAACGGCGGCGCGGTCGAATATACAACCATCGCCGAGAACGCCCATTGCAAGGGCGAGATCACGCTGGCGGTGATGACGACATGATGAACTTTACGATTCATCAGCTTTTCCCCGATTTCATTCTGGTCGATAAGAACGGCTACGCCATGGCAAAGGCCATCGAGCGGGCCTTGCAGATCATGTGCAGCACCATTCAGACCGGCGTTGACAATCTGCAAGACATCGACAAGATGCCGGAATGGCGCTTGGATGAAATGGCCTGGGAGCTTGGCTGCCTGTATGACCACAATGCCAATATTGAAACAAAGCGGCGCTGGATCAAGGATGCAACGCCGCTTTATGCAGCCCTTGGCACGCCGCAGGCGATCTACAACTTCATTGAGGGCTTCTTTGACCAGGTGGAGCTTGAGGAACACTGGCAGTACGCCGGTGATCCCTTCCACTTCCGCGTGACCGTTTCCGGCGAATGGAACGACGCGAACGAAGCGTGGCTGCGCAGGGCAATCGCCTCAAGCAAAAACGTAAGAAGTGTGCTTGATGACATCGCTCTTGGCAGCGGCACGACGATCATCGTTTCCGGCGAGGGCGGAGAGCTGGCAAGATTTGGCCCGCCTCTGACCGGCGATGGGATTTACGCCGGTACATACCCGGAGGAAAGCATCATCAGCAGGCTTGTGGATGAGGTTTACGTTATCGCCACGCGCAACACGCGAGGGCATGTGTTTCCCTACACGCAGGCCGGTACGCTGCCAGAAGAAACCACCGTGGGCGGCCTTGGCGAAAGCCGGATCACTGCTGCGCCGGTGGCAGAGGGATATGTTTATCCATACCCCGCCACCAGCGAGGATGCGCAAGCCGGTACACGCCCGGAGAATAACACCATCGGCGCGATTGCCGATGGCGAGGCGCAGACGGAAACAGACGGCAAGGCTACGGCCTTTTCGTATTCGCCATGCACGGACGAGAACCTGTGCGGAAGCGATGAAATCTAACGGAGAGGAGGAAAACCATGCTGACGAATAGCGCCCTTAATTCGCTGCGCAATCACCTGAAAAACAGCATTGCGTATGCAAGATACAAAGTCGGCAGCACCTACTACCAGGCGGAAATCCAGACCGCCGAGGTGCTTGCTGATGGCCGTATCGCAGTTACCTTCATCATCGACCACACCGTAGCGGGCAACATCACCGTGACGGAAGTACAGCTTTTCGACCACAACGGTACGCTGTGGGCAAGCAAGGCCGAGAGCATCACGCGGAAGGATGCGCAGGAAGGTATTCTGTACCGTTTCCGCTTTACCATCATCGAAGAATAAGGAGGAATGACCCGTGGCCTTTAACCGCACCAAATGGCAGGATCACGTTGTCGAGCGTCCGAGGACTTTTACCGAAGTCACCAACGCCGACGGCAGCGTGACCCATACCCCTGCACCCGGCGAGGTCTTGCAACAGGGTACGCCGCAAAGCGCGACCAACTTCAACAACATCGAGGACGCCTTGCAGCATCTTTCGGTCGCGTTCGACATGTATGCCACCATCACCCAGGCACAGCTCCGGGCGCAGGCTGACCGCATCGAGGAGCTTGAGGCACAGACCGCCGCCCTGACTACCTGATAAGGAGGATAAACCATGAGTGAAGTTCACATGCCCTACGAACCCGGCATGACCGACGAGGAAATTGCCGAGATGGAAAGACAGCGGGAGGCCGCACGTCAGGCGAAGATCGCGCCCTTCCGCGCCGTCCGTCGCAGGATGGACGCGGGCCTGCGCTATGCCGTCGCCAACGATGCAGCAACCGACGAGGAACTGATTGACATGAGCGCCGCAACGCCTGAATGGCAGCCCGACATGAAACTTGCTGTCGGCGATACCGTGATGTACGGCGGCAGCATGTTCGTCGTCATTCAGGCGCACACCACGCAGACCGGGTGGGAACCCGGCACGGCCACGCAGTCGCTTTTCCGTCGTGTGCAGCCGGAAGGCAGCACTGAATGGCAGCCCGATACCGATTACGCCACGGGCGCGGAATGCACCTACGAGGGCAGCACCTACATCTGTTTGCAGGGACACACCTCGCAGGCCGGATGGGAACCCCCGAACGTTCCTTCCCTGTGGAAACTCAAGACCTGATAAGGAGGATAATGCAGCATGAACAATTCCCCTCTGGAACAGCTTGCGCGTCAGTATGGCAACGTAGTGCAGTATGACGCGAAAGGAAATCCGAGTATTTTCTGCAAATTCCCGAAGATGAAAAGCTCCGATCTGGACGCTTCTCTGCCGGATCACGTCCACCCGGCTTTCATCATCAACAATGTTGAGGAGGACGCTATCCTGATCGGCAAGTACATGTCCTCCGAGCTGGAGGGCAACGGTACTCAGTATTCCCTCCCCAACATGCCCCCGCGCGTTTCCATGCACCATGACACGTTCTTGCAGAAGATGCGTGCCTTTGGCAACGGCGCATCCGGCATCACCATTGCCGACCACGGCTTTATGCTGCTGCTGGCCCACAAGAACAAGTGGGAGCCGCACGGCAACAACTATTACGGCTGCGACTACCGAGACGCTACGCCTTGGGAGCTGGCAAAGAGCTACAACGTCGGCGACAAGCGCTCTTTCCGTGGATGGCTGTATGAGTGCATCAAAGCCCATACCTCCTCTGCGGAGCTGCTGCCCGTTGATTCTCCGCTGTACTGGAAGAAGGGAAAGCATGTGGGCGGCACGCCTGCCAATCCCAGCCAGTACAACGCCGATAGCCAGTATCGCGGCTACAACACCCTGACCGGCAGCGGCCCCATTGACTGGTATCTCGGCAGCGATCCCGGCAACCTGTGTGACATCCAGGGCAATGCCTTTGAACAGGTATACGGTTTCCGTCTGGTCAACTGCGAAATCCAGATTCTCGGCGACAACAACAACGCTGCCGACGCGACCGCCGACTGCTCCGCCAACGGTTCGTGGAAAGCGATCCTGCCCAACAAGACCGACAACGGCTATACGCTGGTTGCTCCCGGCACTCCCGGCACGCTTCACTACACCTGGCAGAACAGCAAGATCACCATTGACACGGTGGAGCCGACCTTCGACAACGAATATCGCGGCACGACGTTCAGCCAGATTGCCGTGAACACGACCAATATTCCCTACATGCCGTCCATCATGTACGAGCTGGGTCTAGCCCCCATTTCCGGCACGACCGTTCAGGGCTATTTCTATGTACAGATGACGCAGGACGAGCGCGTGGCGCGGCGCGGCGGCCTCTGCAGCAGCGCGTCCGGCGCGGGCATGGCTTATCTGAATTGCCACGGCCCGCGTTCCGACGCCGGCGCGTACTATGGCGGTCGCCCGCGCTCCCGTGAAACCTGAACCCTGATGTCTGAATCCTGTGGGGGTGCGCGATAGCGCATCCCCCTTCTGATGTTATGAGTAATTTTAACGATGATGCCCTTTTGAGCGGGCAATTCGCCCTGCAAAAGATTGATGATCTGCTGAACCGGGTGGATGGTGTGGTAGGCCGATGGCCGCGCCTGCACAGAAACACATACGGCGAGAGGCTTTACCGCCTGCTGGCCGACATGGAAGAATTGTGCATTGCTGCGGCAAAGAAATACCACAAGAAAACCACCCTGCAAGAGCTTGACATCAAGAACGCCCAGGTACGAATCCACATCCGCAGGATTGCCAAGACAACCTTCACGGATAAGCGAGGCGAGAAACGGGGCCTGATTACTCCGGCCCAGCACGAAGAATGGGTGCTTCTGAACATCGAGATCGGCAGGATCATCGGCGGGTGGCTCAAGCAGCAGGCAGAGCGGAAAGACGATGTGAAAGCCTGAGGCTTTTACATATTGGGAATGTGCCGAGAATTGGCGGCCATACTTGCCACGGCCTTTTGTGAGCGCGTGGCGCGGCGCGGCGGCAACTACAACAACACGTCCAACGCGGGCATGGCTTATCTGAATTGCAACAACCCGCGTTCCAACGCCAACGCGAACTATGGCGGTCGCCCGCGCTCCCGATCACAGCGAGTGACCGGCACGTTACGAACGACCGGCAGCACAGAAACGGGAGGGGTGCATTTCCGTCCGGGAGGGTTTTCGTAATCGCTACGCGGGCGTGCGCGTTATAACGCGCATACATGCGTGATACGCGATAATATATCCCGGAAACAATACTCGTAACCTGCACCTATTGAGGAAACATGCAGATTACGAATCACCATGAAGCGCCCGGAGGGGCGTAAGGCTATGGCTGCTGGCAGCTTATCCCTTAGACGGGCTTGCCTGCGGGAGAGAAAAACAGCCTACGCCGAGCGGAAACGCCACGCATGGTCGAAACGGAGGCGTGTCTTTGGAGAAGCTGCAACATCTGAAAGAACGCATCTGTTCCTTTGAGAACCTATATGCCGCATACGAGGACGCCGCGAAGGAAAAGCACTACCGCGAGGACGTGCTGGCATTCACCTTCAACCTTGAGGAGAACCTTTTCGATCTGCAAAAGGATCTGTTGGACGGCACATACACCGTCGGCCCGTACCGGGAGTTCTACGTCAAGTACCCCAAACCGCGCCTTATCATGGCGCTGGGGTTCCGGGATCGGGTGGTGCAATGGGCGATTTATCGCCAGCTCAACCCATACGCTGACAAGAGGTTTATTCAGCACAGTTACGGATGCAGGAAGAACAAAGGCACACTCCCTGCTGCCTGCTGTCTGCTGAATTGGGTACAGCTTATCAGCCGGAAGAAAGACGCCGGAGATTGGGTGCTGATAAAATGCGACGTATCGAAGTATTTCTACCGCGTGGATCACAAAATCGCCCTGGATGTCTACCGGGACTACACGGACGACGAGTGGTTTCTGCGGCTGATGTCGGTGATCCTCAACAACCCGGACGTTCCCTTTGGATTGCCGCCGGGAGCCAGTGCGAACGACTGCCCGAAGGAGAAGCGGCTGTATGATGTGGGTATGCCGATTGGCAACCTGACCAGCCAGGAAACGGCAAACATCTATCTGAACCGGCTTGACCAGTATTGCAAGCACATACTCGGCCTGCATTACTATGTTCGGTACATGGATGATTTCTGCATCCTGGTCAAAGGACAAGAAGAAGCACGACGGATCATGGCGCAGATTGATGTCTTTCTCAGGGACGAGCTGCACCTTGATCTTAGCCCAAAGAGCCAGATTGTCCCCGCTACACAGGGATGCGAATTTGTGGGTTATCGCGTAACGCCTCATGGACTGAGGCTGCGCAAGAAAACCATCCGCCATATCAAGAGCTGCCTCAAGCATATTTCGGAGCTTTACGCGGCCAACGCCATCAGCTATGACAGCGCAATGCAATCCTTGCAAAGCTACATGGGCATGACAGTCAACTGCAATGCCCATAGCGTGCGGCTGTGGATCGAGCGGAATATAGCTTTTCAGCGAAAGGAGGCGGCATAATGCTGCCGGATGCAAAAGAGCCGCCTGCAAAAGGGCGGCGTTTTTACGCCATCGACGAGAAGGACGACGGCACGGTAGATGTTTACCTGATGCCGGACGTCACCATTTACCCCACGGAGGATGGTTTCAGGGAATACGACATCAGCGTGCGGATTGTTCGCGGCGTGGTTCCCTGGGACGGCATGGAGGAGGACATACGCGCCCGGTTCCGGGCATGGTGCGAGAGCGGCGAGGTGATAGACCTATGAAAATCAACATCCTGCATCTGCTCTGGATCGTCCCGTTTTGCGCAATGATCGGCTTCATGACGGCAGCCATACTCCACACAGGCAGCGACCGAGAAAGGCGGTGACAACCAATGATTATCCGCGTCAAGCTATCGCGGGCGGAGAATCTGAATTATTTCGGCTGTGTTGCGGGCGATATTGTGAACATCGAGATTGAGGAGTATGTCGCCGGTGTGGTTGCATCGGAGATCGGCAACTCCCATATCGAGGCTTGCAAAGCGCAGGCTATCGCGGCCAGAACATTCGCCATGAACTATGTCGGCGATGATAAGTACATCACCGACCAGAGCAGCACCCATCAGGCTTTCCGCGCTTCGCGCTGGGATGCTTCGCAATATCCCAATGCCAACGAGGCAGCGGCCCTTACTGCCGGTATGGTGCTTACCTACGACGGGAAACCCCTCAAGACTTGCAGCTATTCTTCATCCAATGGCGGGCGCACAACCAGCAGCGAGGAGCGCTGGGGCGGCTACCGGCCCTATCTGATCGCCCAGGACGACCCGTGGGACGCTGCGGCCTGCGCAGAACGCACAGCAGCCGGGAAAAGCATTACCAAGGGCCACGGCGTAGGCATGAGCCAGTATGGCGCGGCGTGGGCTGCCAATCACGGAATCGGGTATCGTGAGATACTCGGTTTTTATTATGTCGGCGCGAAGATCGCGGCGAACTATGGAAAGGATGATGAATCGGAAATGACAGAGAACACGACCAACCGCGTGCTGATCCCCTTTTCCAACGAACACTTTGTAGCGTTCCTGAAGGAAATGGTGGGTCGCCCGTACTGGTACGGCACTTGCATTTACAAATGCACCAACAGTCTGCGCACCCGCAAGGCAAAGCAGTACCCCAGCCACTACAAGGACAACCGCACCGCTACCTACAACAAGCACATTGCCGCCAAGGAAGTGTGCGCGGACTGCATCGGCGCTGCCAAGGGCTACGCCTGGACGAACGGCGGCGAGGGTGTTGTGGAGGCCATCGGCAACGACAACAGCATCACCAGCAAATACGGCTCCAACAAATGCCCGGACAAGGGCGCAAACAGCATGTTTGCCTACGCCAAGGACAAGGGTATGCCCTGGGGCACGATCAGCACCATCCCGGAGATCGTCGGTCTGGCCGTGACCTTCTCCGGCCATGTCGGATATTACGTCGGCAATGGCAAGGTCATCGAGTTCAAGGGCTTTTCCTACGGCTGCAAAGAAACCGTGCTTTCTTCCGGCAAATGGACGCACTGGTACATGCTGCCCTTCATCGACTATGGCACGGAAGCTGATACCAATACGCCTGCACAGGGCGGCACGGCGGAGCCTGTCAAGTACACCCTGGGCAGCCGCCTGCTCAAGCGCGGCAGCAAGGGCGATGACGTGTCCCACTTGCAGAGTATTCTCGTGGAAGAAATGGGATACGATCTTGGAACCTACGGCGCGAAGGGCGATGGCGTGGATGGCAACTTCGGTGAAAAGACTGAAAAGGCCGTGAAACGATTCCAGTCTTTCGCGCAAATTGAGGTTGACGGCAAGTATGGCAGCATCACCCACAAGGCCCTGATGGGCGTGCTTGACGACATCGCCAAGGGGGAGAACGGCAGCGACGGCGACGATACGCCCGACACGCCATCCAGCAAACACATCTATGTTACCGGCAGCAGCGTGAATGTGAGAAGTGGCCCTGCCACCACATACAAGGTGCTGACCCGCGTAAACAAGGGCGATACCATGCCCTATATCGCTACCGCCGAGGCTCTGGGCTGGCACGCCGTAGAGATTGGCGGCAAGATCGGCTGGATCAGCGGCAAGTATTCGTCCGTCGAGGAGGGTTAAGCCGATGGAACAGATCAACGAGTGGGGCGGGATTGCCGGTTCTATATCGGCGATTCTCGGTCTGCTGGCCCTCATCCTGTTTAACCCCATCAAGAAACGCATTCAACAGAAACGCGACGCCAAGCGCAAAGCAAAGGAAGAATGGCTCAAAACGGAAAAGGCCGCACAGGAGGAAGCGGCGGCTTTCCGAAAGGAAATGCGCGAAGTTCTCAGCCAGCTCAACAGCACGCTTGTGCTGCTGACGGATGACATCGGCGATTTGCAGTATGAGCGTCTTTCTCAGGCACAGGAGTTCTACACACAACAGGGATGGTGTCCCGGATCAAAAAAGGAAATGCTCTGCCAAATGCACAAGAGCTACCGGGCAAAAGGCAGAAATCACCTTTCCGAACACTACGAGGAAGAAATCCTCAAGCTGGACAGCAGGCCGCCGCAGAAGCGGACATAAAAGCGAAAACCGTTTCGCTTTTGATCGGCGGAGGGTTTCCGTATTCACCACGCGCACGGGCGCACACATGACGCGAAAAAGGGCGGGCCGGAAACGGGGGCAACCCCGCCCCTTTTCATAAATCATTCTTTTAGGAGGGAATACCATGTTTCTTGAAATTACCGACGTGATCCTGATTGCCCTGTTCATCGAGGCGATTGTCAACGCGATCAAGCCCATCTGGACGAAGGGCGAAACTCAGCTTACGGTGAGCGAGTACGTTTCCATGGGTATGGGCGTTCTGCTGGCCGTGACGTGCAAGATCAATATGCTGGCCTATGTGGTGGAGGCTGACTATCCCATGTGGGTAGAGTACATCTTCTACGCACTGACCGGCATTGCCATCGGGCGCGGCACGAACTTCCTGTACGATCTGTGGAACAAGCTCAAGGAATGGCAGAGCGGGCAGCTCCTTCCTGCCGTAGAGGTTGAGGATGCCGTGGAGCTGACCGGGGAAGAATTTGATATGGAGATCGCTCATTGGCCGCTTGAAATGATTATCGGCTTTGCGAGGGCAAACGGATTCGCCCTTCCTGGCAACATGCCGACCGACGAGCAGGCCGCCAAGGAGTATCTGATCGACTACATGTTCCATGATGAGCCGACGCAGCCGCCCGAAGCTGGCGACGCTGTGTAAAACCGGCGTCGCCTTTCTCTTGTCGGCCATCACGCGGCACAAGGCCACGCGCTGGCTACACTTGACCATTGCAAGCAATGGTCTGCGTTAGTCGGGCTTTGCCCGACCTCAACGACAGCATAACGCGCACCCCCGGCAGGCGAAATTGCCGGGGGTGATTTTATTTGACCTTTTCTATTTGTCATATTACAAGGGAGTGAAAACAGAATGAAAGCGGTGCAGCCGATCCGGGACATGGAGCTGCTTTATAAGTGCCTCGATATAGCCCATGAACACGACAGGAAGCGCAAGACCGGCGAAGTGAGCTGGGAGCTGCTGCTGGTCGTCGGTTTCAACACATCCCTGCGCATATCAGATATTCGCCGTTTCCGGGTGCGGGACTTGCGCGGGCAGGATTATGCCGAGATCAAGGCGCAAAAGACCGGCAAAGAGGCGAAAATCCTTATCAACCCGCACGCCAGGAGGGATATAAACCGCCTGCTGGCAGGCCGCAGCGGCGATGAATACATCCTCCAAAGCAAGCAGCGCGGGCCGGATCACAAGCCGCGCCCCATCACGCGCCAGCGGGCCTATCAGATCATCAACGAGATTGCCCGCAAGGCCGGTATCAAGGATCATATCGGCTGCCATACGCTGCGCAAGACCTTCGGCTATCACTATTACAAAATGACGCAGGACGTGGTGAGCCTGCAAAGGATTCTGTGCCATTCCTCCCGCCGGGAAACGCTTATTTATATTGGCGTGATCCAGGAGGAGATCGACGAGAGCCTTATGAAATTCAACCTGACGAGGAGGCGGTGAGTTATGGAGAAATTATTCGTAAACGACCCGTTTGTAAGGGTCTATGAAGCATTCAAAAAGCTCTATCCCGACAATGATTGCTTCTGCTTCTGGACGGATGATCTTGAGGACGCGCACGGCGTAACGCTGTTCTCTGATAATCCGCGAATGTCCCCGGAAATATTCATCAGCGCAGATTTGCCGGTGAAACATGCCGTAGAGATACTGGCACATGAACTGGCACATGTGGCTGTTGGCGCAGATGCAGATCATGGCGAGGTGTGGGAAAATGCGTTTGAGGCGATCCATCAGGAATATTGCAGAGCAACAGGCAAGGGGGAAATGACAGAATGAATCGGGATGCTATGTTTTCTTCTGCGTCCTGTGAGTGGGAAACACCGAAGGAGTTTTTCGACAGACAGGATGCGGTATATCACTTTGATCTTGACGTATGTGCAACGCCTGGTAATGCGAAGTGCGCACGATACTATACCGAGGAGCAGGATGGGCTTGTGCAGCCGTGGACAGGCCGATGCTGGATGAATCCACCCTATGGCCGCACAATCGGGAAATGGGTACAGAAAGCCTATGAGAGTGTGCGGGGGGGGGATGCCGATCTCGTTGTCTGCCTGCTGCCAGCACGCACCGATACTGCGTGGTGGCATGATTACTGCATGAAGGGTGAAGTGCAGTTTATACGCGGCAGGCTGAAATTTGGGAATGCCAGGAATGCAGCGCCTTTCCCTTCGGCGCTGGTTATATTCAGAAGGGATCATACATGAGGATTGCCGGAGCATTACGCTCCGGCGCTCTTTTTTTATGCTCAGAAATGGTCTGAAAACGTAGCAAAACCGGGATTATCGTATCAAAACGAGCTGTTTTTGATTCTATCGCGTGGTATAGCGCATCAATAAGCACGAAAATGGAGCTATTTCCTCTCCGGGCGGGCGCTTAGTTGTCATAATAAGGCGTGGTAAAACAGAGCCTCCAAAACCATGTCAAAAATCAGGGACATATAAAGGAAGCGAAATTCTCAAAATGCGTTTAACACAATCTCCCATTATGACAAGTAGCGGAACAGGGGCGCGAGGGCATAAAAAAGAACCCTTTCCATTTCGGAAAAGGTTCCCTCTGAAATGTTCCTGGGGCGTTGTGCTTACAGATCGTCGAACGGATCATCCAGGGCGATGACTTCATCCGGCGGAAGCGGGTTTCGCTCCATTTCCGCCTTTGCGCAGCGGATCAGGAATGCGGTCAAGCTCTCGCCCTTGGCCTTGGCATAGGCAGCAAAGTCCTCCTTGTCCTCCGGGTCAAGGTACATGTAGAACCGCTCCTTCTTGGCGGCCCATCGGGCGTTTGCTTCCTTGCGCTGCTCGTAGTGCTTGCTCATGGCGTTCTTCCCTCCTTGCTGCGCATTATTATAGCACACGGTGTTGTGTCTGGCAAATGGTTTTGAGGCGTTATGCCTCGCAGAAGTCGATGACAAAGCCGTCGTCGGCGATTTCGTCCAGCTCAATGCGGGCGCGGCGTTCGTCCGGGGCTTCGATGTTGACGTGGTAGATCAGGCCGGAGTATGCGATGGTGGCGGTGTAGTTCTTGCGGGCCGGGAAAAGGGTGTTGATGATGCGACGAGCGATGTTCTTCATGGAATGATCCTCCTTTGTTATTTCAGGGGCTATTGCGAGTAGCCCATGTTTCAAAATGGTTTCGAGGCGTTACTTTCGGTTGTGTATTTCTTCGATCTCGTCCAGGGTGGCACGTTTAACTTCTAAAGCGTCGATGGTTTCTTGGGCATAGCGGGCAATGTCGTGAGCCTGACCTGCAAGGGCCTTTTCCTGCATAGCGCGGTGCTTGTCGATCTCGGCTTGTATTCCCTTTCGGGCATAGGAGAGGATTTCAAGGTACGTCATCTGGTACTCCTTTCTGCCCGGATGCGCTCCGGGCGGGCGTGTTTCAAAATGGTTTCGGGGCGTTACTTGATTTCCAGTTCGGCGGGCATGGTGTAGCCCTGATTCAGACAAGCGAAAGTGATGTATTTCTGATACATCCATTCGGCGCTCTTTTCCTTGGGCCAGTCGTCGCGCTCCGCAAGCTGCTGGCGCAGGGTCATGGATTCATAGAAAAGACTGTACTGCGTCGCGTAACTCTGACCAAACCACCAATGATAGAAGTCGAGTTGCTGGCGTCCGGCCATGTCGATGATCCGGCGCAGGGCCTCCGGGCTGGTCTTGAGGCGCTGATCGTAGAGCTTCACGCCGCCATACGCGGCGATGTGGGCAACGGTCTTGTAGTCGTTGCCGGTGTTCTGGTTGCGATCCCATACCGTTGTACCGTTACCCAGGCAGCCAAATCCGAGATCAAATGTTTTCACGGCGTTACACTTCCTTTCCGTTCTGGATGCGGCATACAACCGTCCATCCATCATGCACCATACGGCGCACAACATCGTCCAGCGTGGTTACAAAGCACTGTTTACGGGGCATATCCAGCAGGGTATACAGTTGGTTCGGGAAAGACTGGCTATCTCTCATGATGCGCTGGTAGGCATCAAGGACGGTTTTCTTTGCGGGCAGCTTCGACATGGGGCATTCCTCTCTTTCTGGTCAGATGAACCATTGCTCCTGAATGTTTTCCAGCCGTTGCAGCTCGTTTTTTTGCAGCCGAAGCACACATACCATCGGGGAAGTTGTCCAGATACTCACGAAGCTGCTCTATGCGGTCAATGATCCTTTCCTCGTTGGGCAGGCAGAAAATAGAATCGTTCATCGGTTTTCCTCCTTGCCCGGATATAATGCCTCCGGGCGGGGCGGGTCTGAAATGTTTCTCAGGCGTATTCGCACTGATGGAGCATGGGATAGGGCTTGGGGAATTTGCGGGTTCCTTGCAGCAGCACGAACCGCTCAAGATACTTGATGTCGGCGGGGTCAAGGCTTACTGTGTCGCCCTGGTCGTCGGTCTTGACAATGAACAGGTTCCCGCAGAGCATCGGCTGTCCCAGGTTGTCAATGGCGCTGATCTTTGGCTGATCCACGAACAGGGCTTCGTCGTCGCAAATGATTGTGAAGCGTTTGCCGTGAAAGCGTCCACGGTTCACGCCGATCTGATGCTCCGGCATGGAGATCAGGCGGCAGCCGATGGTCTTGTAATAGCCTTGCAGGCTCTTTTCAATGGTACGCGGGCCGTGGGTTTCGTTCTGCACGTCGATCAGGTAGCCGGTGATGGTGTGGGGCTCCATGGCTTCGGCGAACTGGTCAAGGGTCATTTCTTCGGTGTTGAACATGGTTTCTTACCTCCTCAAATGTTTACGCGGCGTTGTGAATCAGGCTTGCGTACTGGTCAAGAGATACTATGTCATCTTCTGCGGGTTTCGGCTTGGTGGTTGCCGGGCAGTTGAAAGCGCGTTCCCACCATTCCTCCCAGGTGATCGTCGGGACGTGCCATCTTGCGGCCTTGTCGAGCTGGTTCCTGCCGGGGTTCTCGGCGACGACCAGCAGCGTGCAGCGGGTGTTGATGGTTTCGTAGCCCTGGCCGCCCAGACGGTTGACGTGGGAAACCATATAGCGGCGTTCCATCTTGGGGCATGTGCCGGTAAAGGCGACCACTTCACCGGCGAATGCACCTGTTTTCGGGGCGTTGTTTACCGGCTTCGGCTCCGCCGGGACCGGCGCGGGCCGCTCTGTCGGGACCGGCGCGGCGGGCTTGGGCTGCTTCGGCGGATTCTTGCGGGGCCTGCCGCGCTTCCTGGGAGGCTGTGCGGCGACCGGCGCGGGCTTGCTGGCCTTGGCGGCGGCCTGCTCCTGCTTCCGGGTTTCGGCCTTGGCTTGACGCTCGGCGGCTTGGCGTTCCTTCTCTCGCTTCATCTTCCGGCGGGCCGCAGCGGGCCGGGAAAGCATAAAGACCATGTACGCAATGTCGGCGATGATGAACAGGCGCAGGAAAGTTTCCATTGTGTCCTCCTTCTGCCGCCCGTTGACCGGGCGGCGCGTCCTCTGAAATGGTTTCGGGGCGTTACGATCTGGCGTATTCCATGCGATCAGCAGCGGCGCAGAACTCGCGGAGCTTGCAGCCATCGCACAGGGCGCGGTTTGCACCTTCCGGGTCGTTCATCTGGCGGCAGGCCCGGCCATGAATGCCGCAGATCATCGGGATATAATCACCCTGCGCGGCGGCCTGCTCGTATGCCTGCTGGCGTTCGCTGGTGACAACCGGGAACACGGGCAGCGGCGTCCTGTTCTCGGCGACGTATACACCCGCTGCGGTTAGGTCTTTGAAGAACTTCCCGCATCCGGCATACACAAAGGTTTTGCCTCCGTCGTAGCTGTGCCACAACTGGACACTGTAGCGGTATTCCGCGCCGGGGTCGGGGTTGGTGATGACCCTGGGTTCACAGATGGTTTTCATTGTGTCCTCCTTCTGCCGCCCTTTTGCCGGGGCGGCGCGGCTTCTGAAATGGTTTCGGGGCGTTATACTGCGAATGCTGCGGAGATTGTAGCGAACTGGTCAAGGGAAACGGTGTCACGATCCTGGGCGGCGTCCCGGAGAATCTTCCGGGCGGCTTCCTGCTTCTGCTTGGCGGCGGATCGGATCGGCAGCAACAGCGCGTCGCCGAACTCGGACACGGCGTAGACGGGGTGCAGGGTGCTTTCGGGATCGGCGAAAAGTTTTGCATCCGGGTAGATGGTCAGCAGCTCGTAGAGATACACGGCGTTGACAGCGGGCAGGCCGGGGCCTAAGTCCCATTCCGGGGTTTTTCCGCTCTCGGCGTACTGCAATTCAATAAAGGCTTTCACGTCGGCGCGGTCGATGTAGGGAACCGGCATTTTGCAGCGCGGTTTGTTCTGATCGAACAGCGGTTGAAGGTTGATCGGCTGCACGTCGTCGGGCATGGCGGGCAGCTTGTCCAGGTGCTTGACGAACCGAAATGCTCGGAAACCGTCGGTTGCGCACTGGAATTTGATTCCGTCCTGCTCCATGATCCAGGTATAATTAAGGGCTTCGCGGTTGCTGCGCTTGGCGTTGTCCTTGAGCATGGCGGCGATCATTCGCGCGGCGTTGGCTTCGGTAGTCCTGGCGACGCTGGCGCGTAGGTCGTGCATGATGCAGAACATAATGCTTTCGATCTCGGCGCGGGCCTCTGCGCTCATGCCGGTGCGGTCGATGGCGTGCAGGCGGTTGTAAACGGCGGCGGGGCTGGTGGTCATGGTGTTGTCCTCCTTGCGTTTGTTGTGCGGCTATCCGCGACGCCTTGCGGCGTTTCGGGCCGGGGGCCACCCGGCCCATCATCGGGCGGAATGTTTTCGGGGCGTTATTCGGCGGTGTTCAGAATCAGCTTGACGGCCTTTTCTGCGCGGGCGGCGGCGCTGACGATCATTCGCTTGTCGTTCTTGAGCGCCTTGAGCCAGGATCGGATATAGGCGGCGGAGTTTTTGAAGGTGCCTGCGGTTTCGATGCCCAGCACATTCAAGATGGAGGCCGCGCCGATCTCGGCGACAAGCTCCTCTTTGCTGTACTCTTCGCTGCCGAAATGGGCGGCGATTGCATCCTTGGGCAGCCGGTCAAGGCGCTTGGCGTGGCCGGTGGAGTGGGTCGCTTCATGGAACAGGGTGGAATAATATTCGGCGGTGTCGGGGAACTGCTCCATCAGGGGCAGCCGGATCAAATCCTGGGACGGGCTGTAATAGGCGCGATCCTGTCGAACGTTTTCAAAGCGTACACCAGAGCGGGAAACGTAGTCGGCAAAGGTTTCTTCGGCGTACTGGATCGGGTCGGCGTGCTTGGTGTTCTCGGCGGTGTACTTGGGCTTTATCCCTTCGCAATCGTCGATGTGGAACACGTTGAAGTAGCGCAGCACCGGCAGGCCCTCCATGACGGGCTTCCCTTCGGTGTCGGTGACGGTCTGGCCGTCGGCGTTCTTCTTCTCGCGGGGGTACACCTTCCAGAAAACAACCATCTTGGCCTTCGCGCCCTTCTTGACGCTGCCGCCCTCCTTCTTGACCTGGTTCCAGGTCAAATATTCTCCGGGCGTTCCCAGGAGCATCTGGTTCAGCAGCGAATACGGGCGGCCCGTTTCACGGGAGATCGCGCCGGTGGTCGTGCCTGTCCAGGGCTTGTGCCACGGGATGATCCCGTTTTCCAGTTCGGCGATGATGCGATCAGTGATAGCGGCGTAGATGTCAAAGTTTGCCATGGTGTTATCCTCCTTGCGTTTGCGGTCGTTGTTTACACGGTGTTGTGTGGTGTTGGCTTGTATTTTACACGGTGTTGTGTAGCTTGTCAAGCCCCGGCGGGAAATTTTTTCGGGGCGGGGTGGATCAGCCGCAGATCGTGCGCAGCTCCAGGGCCAGCGCTTGAGCGGCGCGGAACGCCTTGTGCGTGAGCTTCTTGTTCCAGGACTGCATAGCAGGCGACCAGAAGAAACCGTGCTTGTCCAGGGCTTCGCGGGCCGCGTTGCTGGGCTTGCGCTTGAAGATTACGCGGGTACGGTCATAGCTGCCATCGAAAACGATCTTCCAGCCCTTGCCCCTGATTTCAAGGCCGACAAAAGCCTTGTCCGGCACGGGGCCGCGGGCCTGCTTCGGATCGCGGGCGGGCTGCTCCTCCTGGGGCTGCTCCTCCTGGGCCTGCTCCGGCTCCGCGTCGGCGGGCTGCTCCTGGGCGGGCTGCTCCGGCTCCACGTCGGCGGCCTGCTCCGGCTCCGGCTGCGGCTCCTGGGCAGCGGCCAGGGCGGCGGCATAGCGGGGATCGTCGGCGGGAATCTTAATGCGCACCTTGCGCTCCTGCCCGTCTACGTCCACGGCCACGAACACGAACACGGTTCCGGCAGGGGTAACGCTGTATTCAGCGGGGCGGGTGATGCCGTCGATGGTCAAGCTGTCTCGGGTAAAGGTGCATCGGGTAGTGGTGTCGCTCATGGTGTGTGCCTCCTTGCGTCGTCGGTGTGGTGGTCGGCGGTGCGGGCCGCCGGTGTCGATGGCAAAAGCATAGCACAAAATCCGGGCCGGTTCCGAAAATTCCCGTTTTTTCGGGGTGGGTAATCCCCCTAAAGGGGGATTAAAAAAATTTTTTTGAGGGGCAACGGGCGCATGTGCGATATTTGTTCCCGCGTGCGAGGGCTGCGCCGACTGCCAGCGACGCAGTGAGGCCCACATGCGCACACCCGTAGCGCATCCGGGAAAGCCCTGCCCGCTGCCGATCCGGCCCGCCGCCCTGGATCACTGGCCCGCCGGGAATGCTGTCCGCCCTGCTGGCCCGGTCTGGCCTTTTGACCCGTTCGCGCCCTTGCACCCAGGAAGCGCCGCCGGCCGGCGGCCATCGTTCGCCCTGGCTGCCTGTTGCCGGAGCTGCCGCAGCGCTGGCC
>ERZ780149.382-NODE-382-length-59016-cov-5.737928_pt1 | contig 59016 bp, 57 predicted proteins | sample MGYA00511367_ERZ780149 | MGnify/ENA primary metagenome ERZ780149 (study PRJEB29588, sample SAMEA2153852) | human gut metagenome | biome: human gut; feature: human-associated habitat; material: faeces | place: Denmark | collected 2008/2010 ... | reverse complement strand
CCGGCGCGGTAGGTAAGGGGATTGCCTATAGCGTCATAGGTGATGGTCTGACCGTTGAACGAGGTCAGAAGATCCTTCCACTCCGGGTCTGAATAGCCGTAGGTCTTTATGACCGCGCCGTTCTTTTTGACCGACAGGATGTTTCCGGCGTTATCGTAGGTGTAGTTATACACCTCGCTGCCGCGCGTAACCTTTGTGAGCTGGTTTAATGCGTCGTACTCATAGCTCTCGAGCAGGGCGCCGTTTTTCTTTATGGATGTTATGTTTCCATTCTCGTCATAGGCATACTCGAGCAGTTCGCCGTCGTTGTTCACCGACTTTATGAGCGCTGTCGTGGTATTCTCACCGGCGCCCTCAAGATAGCTGTAGGTGGTTTTCACACCGTAGGATTTGAGGAGCGTTTTCGAGGTCAGCCTGTTTAACTTGTCATAGCTGTAAACGAACTGCCGGCTGTTATTCATTGTAAGACCGGTAACAAGCCCGGACTTTTCGGAATAATTGCACTGGTCGTCGTAGTCATAAACAGTCCTAAACTCATGACCTCTTACGTTTTCCTTGACCGTGTAAAGGCGGTTGAAGGAGTCGTAGGTGTAGCCTATGTATCTGCCGTCGCTCGCGTCGCTGCGGGTCGCCCTGCCGATGAGATCGTACTCATGGTTCCAGGTTAGACCTGTCTTAGCGTCGGAATACTTCACCAAGTTTCCGAGCCTGTCATAATTATACAGGGAAGTCAGCGTATTGTCAACATATGTTTGCTTAATTCTATGCTGATCGTCATAAACGTAGCTTTTTGTGCTGCCGTTGCCGTAGGTCAGCGACGAAACGAGCGAGGAGTGATCGTTAAGATAGGATGTTGACGAAAGCGTGCGGCTGCCGACCTTTACATTGGTCGTTCTGCCGAACTGATCGTAGGTAAAGCTGTAGACCGTGCCGCCGGCAGAGGTTATATTCTGCAGCGTGCCGTAGGTGTCATAAGCATAGAACACGGTGCTGTTTCCGCTCGTGACCGAGAGCATGCGGTCGGTATTGGCGTCGTAGGTGTAGGACGTGGTGTTGCCTGCGGCGTCGGTGGTCGAGGTCAGCAGACCCTTTGAGGTATTGTAGGTATACTGGGTCGAGTTTCCTCTGCCGTCGGTCACCTTTGTGAGGTAGGCACCGTTAGGGGAGTATTCGGCGCTTGAGCGCATCTCCTCGCCGACCTCTATGAAGCACCATTTCTGCGACGGCTCGTCAGCGTATGCCCTGAGGTATATCGCTTCGCCTGTTACCTTTTCACCGCTGTCGAGTGCCGCGTACCGTGTGGTCATGGTCGAGATGACCGACTGTATCCTGTAAGCGCTGGTAAAATCGTTGCACGGCTCTATAGTCCAGTGCGACCACTCTAATTCATCGGTTCCTGCTTCAAGCTCGCTCAGAGTATTCTCCTCAGATCTCGAATGGTATGAGAAGAACAGATCGGGGCTGTCGGTCGGGCGCATGGTCCATGTGCCGTCGGAATGTCTCGTGACGGTCCATTTGTAGCAGGAGGTATCGGGCGTGCCGAGCTGGTAATGCCTTAACGGCTTTGTATTTTGAGGCGCACCTTGTGCGGAAACAAACCGTCCCGTGTCAAGATTGCGTATATAATACTGTTTGCCGCTTTGGAGCGGTATGACCGTTTCGCCGTTTGTACCGCCGTCCTCCGGCACCTCTACGAAGTACCACTTCTGTATGTCGGAGCCGTTGGGGTAGGTGAGGTATATTCCGGCGTTTTCAGCCGTGCTGCTGTCGCGGACGGTCATGCAGCCGCCGTACTGGTGCGGACGTGCTATAAGGTTGAAGGAACCGTCGCCGTCGCCCGTGTCAAGCAGCTTCCAGTGGTTGAAGTCCCTTGCCGTGTCGTATCTGCCTATAACATCGGTCTCGACCTTTGTGTTTTCCTCGGATCTGCTGTAGTAGTTCAGTCCTCCGTCAAGGTTTGCCGCCGATTTGAAGGCATAGTACCCCTCGGGCGTCTTGATGGCGAGGAATTTTTCCGCCGCGCTGCCCGTACAGGTACGCTGAACGACGTCGGCGCAATTTACCGACGGGTTAGTGGCGTAAAGGCATTTTCCGGTGACCTTATTCTTTATATAATAATACTTTCCGGATTTTAACGGTGAGCCGGTGGTGTCCGTTATGGTCGTGCCAAAGATAGCATTGCCGCAGCTGTCGTACACGGCGTTATAGCCTATGCCGGCACTCGAAAGCCCGTAGACCATGTTTTTCTTTGAGTCGTAGTTATAGGTATATTTCTGACCTATAGGGGATATGAGCTTTGACAGCGAATTGTCGCTGTACTCAAAGGAGGATTCGCTTCGGGCGCTGTCTGCGGTCGAAACTACATTGCCGTCAGAATCGTAGATATAGCTCTGGGCCGTGTCCTTGTAAAGGAACATGGAATCGTAATACACGCTGTTGAGGTTGTTTGAATAGACCATGTGTACCACGAACTCGCTGCAGTCCTTTTTCAGGACGAACACCTTTGAAGCACACTGGTAAGTGTCAACATCGCGGTTGAACTCTACCGATTCCCATGTGACCGTATTGTCGGTGTTTATGATCATTACGACCATACCGAAGGTGTTTGAGCCGGACCGCTTTGTTGACGACGCCTTTGCCCAGCCGCCGAAGGTATATACTTCGCCTGCCTTGCCGTCATGCATGACTGCCTGGCGTATATTATATTCGCCGGTGGCTTCGCCGTCTATTCTGAAGGCTCTGCTACCGTCGTGCGAGTCGCCCAACACCGAAGCGGCACTGTTTATGACCTCGTTGAAGCCGTCGGGATAACCGCTGCTGTCCTGTATTTCAAAGCTTGAATTGTCTATAAGGTTGACATTGTTGGCGCTGTCGCCCTTTTCAAGCTGCAGTCCGTTCAGGTAAACGGTGCCGGTAGCAAGATACAAACCTGCGGTAATTCTATTTATGGTTTCACCCTCTGAAAGGGTGAATGTGACCGACAGGCGTTTGTAGCCGCCGTTTACTTCACTGTCGGTTGTGCCGTACAGCTTTTCGGAGGTTATTGAGCCCCTTGTGGAGGAGACCACCTCAAAAAGTGCACCGCTACCGCCCTGTACGTTTTCGGTTTTTATATAGCCGGAAAGGGTATAGGTACCGTTCGTAAGAGCCGGATACGGCTGTTTTATGACCGCATAGTCATCTGATACGCCTGTTATTTTTATCGTTTTGGACGATATCATCGGGTAGGCGTCGGTTATTTCGTACAGCCCCGGATCACTGAATTTTTCCCAGTAATCGAAACCGTGGTAGAACATACCGTCGCGCAGCAGGTTGTTTACATAGGTCGTCGTGCCGGAGACGGTGGACGTTTTGTTGTTTTTGCGTATGCTGTCTGCGGCGTTCGATGTGCCGGTAAATTCCTTGGTGCAGATGTTGTCATACTTGTCGTACACCGCCACCGCTCTGCCTAAAGTGTCAAACTGGTAGGTGTACATATCGCCGTCGGCGTTGGTTATTACGGTCTGATTGGTGTCGTAGGCAAACGCAGTCCAGCCCGCAGACGCGCCGTTTTCGCCGAACGCTTCGGTTTTGCTCACTCTGCCGCTTGCATATGTGTACTGCAGCTTGTGACCCGACGGTGCGGTGACCGAGTAAAGTCTGCCGTCAGAATAGGCAAACGATGTCGCAGTGCCGTCGGGGTAGGCAATACCGGTGAGATATCCGCCGGTATAGCTCATAGTGGTCCTGCGGCCGGCGTTGTCGTCGATGTACTGCAGATATCCGCTGCTGTCATAAGAGAAATTGAAGTTCTCGCCTGTCGATGTGGTGACGCCGGTGATACAGTAATCATCTGTTGCTGCCAAATAGTCATAGAGTATGTCTATGAGATTTCCGTTTGCGTCGTATATTTCAGACAGGTTATAGTTTGTGTCGAAAACAAGCTCGGTGCCGGATTTGTCTATCAGCTTGTAGTTGCGGTTAGGAACACCGGTGACATCTTCAAGGGTAAGTCCCAGACCGTCCTCATCCACACGCTTTCCGTCGCTCGTCTGGACTATGTAGTGCTCGGTGCCGTCGCCGTCGGTGTAAATAAATTTGACCGACGTACCATTATCGACGGGTTTAAGAGTCTGTCTTAAATTGAGTCTCCAGCCCCTGCCGTAATAACAGTCATTTTTGTCCTTAAGAGCGGAGTTGTATATATGAGTAACGGTGAAGGCTGTGTTGGCGGTATTATTTGCGGCAGTGGTATGCGTATAAACGAGGTTGCCGTTTGAATTGTTTACATATCCGCTGCCCGATCCGCCGAGCGACTGATCGGTATAGCTCCAGTAATCCTCAAGACCGACCGTGTTGCGGTAGGTGACCTCAAGTATCTGTCCGACATCTTTAAAATAGGTGGAATTACTTGAAATGTAGAATACCTGTGAGCTTGAGCTCAGATTTGCATTTTCATCATGCATTTTAAGCAGTACGCCGTTGTTGGGCGCGCCGCTCTGCCATTTGCATGCAAGCTTGGTTATATTGAAGCTGTCGTATGAAAGACCGGTATCGCCTAGCATATTGGACTTGTTTACAAAAGCATAGTCGATAGCCGTGTCGTAAAAGTCCGGTCTTGTATTCCATACAGTGGTGCTCTCATTAAAGGGCGCGGTAAGCTCATGCAGGTCGACCTGCAGACCGTTGGTGTTATACGTATCATAGTATCCGGGACTGTGCAGCAGATTTAATTTTGCTTCGACGATGCAATCGGTCTCCTTTATGTCCGATGGCAGGCTGAATTTTATGAGAGAACGCAGTATTATGGTGCGGTTTGTGAGCTTTTGCATACCGACATTGATTATGTCGGCGCCGCCTCTTGTTTCACTTGCTTTCTGACCGGTGAATACATATGTATCGGCTATCTCTGACAATTCAGTGAACTTGGTTATTGTCGGATCGAGCCTTACGGGGTACTCGCGTGCCGGGTCGGCGAGCCATTCTCTGTCGGGCGTATATGTGACTATATATTTTCCGCCGCCGAGCCTTAAAAGCGTTACATTTACCGCGGCGGAGTATTCGCCGCCGTCGTCGACCATGTACGGCGCAGCCATTGTGTAAAGGCAGTTGCCGTCGGCACCGTAGAACCCGATCGAGCCGTCGGCGGATTTTATTACCCACGCGGCGTCGGTGTCGAGATCAAACGAAAAGCTGCGGCCGGTAAAGCTGTTGAGCACGATGGTCTCTTTGAGCGTGCTGCCGGACACCTCATACTCTATATCCGTGTCGCCGCCGACCGACCTGTAGGAGGCAGCCGAAATTATATTCTGCACGGCGGTAGGTCCGCCGCTTGAAACACCCATAAAACGCTTTTTAAGCTTTGATACAAGGCTGTCTCTCAGCTTAAAGCTGACAAAGCCCTTGTCGTCGCTGTATTCTATGCTGCCGTCGGAAATATCCTCAGGCAATGTAACAGAAACGGAGTTTTCCTTGTTTCTGTAATAGGTTTTGCCGTTTTGGCCGGTCGCCTTTTCAAGGCGGTTGTCGATCTCGCGCATTGTGCCGTCAACAGAGTCGGCGAAATGCACGGGCACCGGATAGGTGCACGCCTTGACGGAGCCGTCGCTCATTTTAAAGTACTTTGTGCTTTCCGAGCGCTTTTCGGTCAGCTCGTAAAGCACGGACGGAGCGCCGCCGTCATCGTCCTGACCGGCGTCGGCAGACGTGTCGGCAGCAGAAGCCGCGGCAGCCGGGTCGGTATCCGCCGCAAAGGTCTGGACCGGCAGTACGGTCAGCAGCATGGTAATTGCCAGAATGACCGCGATAAGCGACTTAAAACGAAGTTTTTGTCTCATATGCATCCTCTTTCTTTTTTTTGCACGCGACGGTTCGTAACCACGAACCGTAATATTCTTAACTTTCGATATTAGTATACCATAAAAGGCAAAATATGTCAAGAAATTATGCCAAAATTCCACAACTATTTTTTTCATCGGAAAAGGGACGCTTTGCAGACTGCCGAACGTTGCTTTAACGTCAATTATAAATATTGCTTTCTTTACCGCTTGACAGCCTACCGTTCGGTAGCGATAATTATAACGGTATTATAATGCAAAGGAGATGGCAGAATGACGGAAAAGTGTGATACAAAGCAGGAAATATTAAAAACGGCGTTAAAGCTGTTTTCAGCCAAGGGATATGAATCGACCTCGGTTGCCGAGATAGCGGATGCGGTCGGTATCCGCAAGGCATCCTTGTACAGTCGCTTTACAAGCAAGAAGGAGATTCTTGACGAGCTGGTGCAGGAGGGCTTGTACAGTACAACAAGCACTCTATTTTTGCTAATGCTGATTGGGATGATCCCACATTCATAAGTAACATACAGAACATAACGCCGGATGAGGCGCAGCAGATGATAACAGGGCATATACGTTATATTCTGCACGATCCGGGGGTCAGCAGTTCGCGGAAAATGCATACCATTGAGCAATTTCAGAACAAAGAGCTCAGTGCGCTGCTTACAAAACAGAATTATACGGATGTAATGCGCTATTTCACTGGTCTTATGCGGTTTTTAATCCGGCAGGGAAGGCTGATTGCCGGTGACCCTGAAATTATGGCAGTGCAGTTCTGTCTTCCCGTTTCGGTATGGATCGGTCTGTGTGACCGTGAGCCGGAACGTGAGGATGAAGTGATAGGGCTTATCGGGCACCACATCAGACAGTTCTTCAAAATTTACGGACAGCCATCGGCGGAGGCTGTAGGCAAATAGAAGCGGCAGCAGAATGAATTTTACTGTTATTTGAGGTGTAACATATGACTTTTATCAGGCATTACGATTCTCCGCTTGGCGGTATTCTGCTTGCGGCAGACGAGGTCGGGTTAACCGGTCTGTGGTTTGACGGTGAAAAATATTTTGCGGACAACCTCCCGGAAGTTCACATTGAGGCAAAAACGCCAATACTTTCCGATGCCGTACGCTGGCTCGATATATACTTTACCGGTAAAGAGCCTGACTTTATACCGCCGCTACACCCCATTGGTTCTCGGTTCAGGCTGGATGTGTGGGAGATACTTCTAAAGATCCCCTACGGTCAGACTGTTTCCTACGGCTGGATTGCGCGGCAGCTTGCTGAGAAACGAGGGATCGGCAGGATGTCCGCACAAGCGGTGGGCGGCGCGGTCGGTCACAATGAAATATCGGTCATCATACCGTGCCACCGTGTGGTTGGCACAAATGGAAGCCTGATCGGATATGCAGGCGGTATCGACAGGAAGATAAAGCTGCTTGAGCTGGAGCGTGCCGATATGCAGAAATTTTTTGTCCCAAAAAAGGGAACGGCTCTTTAACTGTACCGATAAATATAACGGAAATCACTTGACATGTAACCGAGCGGTCACTATAATTGTGTTGGCTGCGATGTTTAGGCTGTCTCTTGTCAGCCTATGTTTTGAAGGAGTGGTACAGTGGCTGGGAATACGAAGGAACGTATATTGGAAGTGTCATTGGAGCTGTTTGCGCAAAGTGGGTATCTCGGGACTTCAATGAGCGATATTGCACATCAGCTGGGAATTACAAAGTCTGCTCTTTACAAGCACTATACCGGAAAGCAGGAAATTCTGAACAGCATTGTGGAAAAAATGAGCAAGACCGACTATGAGCAGGCAGAGAAATATGAAATGCCCGAAACCGAACCGGACGGCTTTGACAGCTCCTATATAAAAACGTCGATAGAAAAAATCGGTGACTACAGCGTGGCGCAGTTTGACTATTGGACAAAGGATAAGTTCGCCGCCAATTTCAGGAAAATGCTTGTACTTGAGCAGTACCGCGATTCTCAATTCGGACAGCTTTATCATAATTATCTTGCAGCCGGTCCTGCCGCGTATATGGCGGCGATATTCCGCCGGCTTACCGACAGTGACAGTTCGGCAATGCAGCTGGCGCTGGAATTTTACGGACCGATGTTTTTGCTTTACAGCCTTTACGATGCGGCGGATGATAAGGAAAACGTCGATAGGATGCTTCGCACATATATCGATCGCTTTCTGGAAAAGTTCGGGTCAGGTCACAGCAAGTAAACGACGATATAAAACGGCAAGTGCCTGAGCTGCGCTTCGTGCCGCTGAATGGTTGCTGTCGGCTTATGTATGTGAACAGCGGTCAGACCAGGATAAAGAGGCTGATTGCATTTAGAGACAAAGCACCGTCGGGCGGCGGAAGCGGCATGCCGTGCGGCGCCTGTCGTGAATTCTTTTATCAGTTGAACGAAGAAAACGAGAATATGGAGATAATGGTCGATTACGATACAAGAGAGACCGTTACACTGAAGGAGCTTATGCCCGACTGGTGGGGTAAAGACAGATATAATGGATCAGATCTGTGATTTTAAGGCTTACCGGCGGCGAAAGGATATTGGTTTATGAAATTTCCGCTTGAAGAACTGTTCCCGTACACAGTTTCGGCGTTGTTTGTGCTGGCGGTGTTCTACGGCATTTATTTTACAAAGATGTATATACAGAAGCGGCACGGAATAAGGACACGGCAGATAGGGCGCAGAAAGGAAAAAAGGCTGCATACCGTGGAACTGCTGATGGGTATTGCCACCGCAGCAACCCCTGCGGTACAGTTGGCTTCGATTGTCTCAGGGTGGAACTATGCGCCGCCTGGTGCAAGGTTTACCGGCGTTTTAATAGGGTTACTCGGTGATGTTGTTTTCCTTGTTTCGGTGATCTGCATGAAGGACAGCTGGAGAGCAGGCATTCCCGACAGCGATAAGACAGAACTTGTCACGACCGGAATTTACAAATACAGCCGCAATCCAGCCTTTCTGGGGTTCGATCTTCAATATATGGGCGTCCTGCTTATGTACTGCAATCCGTTAACGGCTGCCTTTTCTGCCTTTTCAACGGTTATGCTTCATCTGCAGATATTGCAGGAGGAGAAGTATCTGACCGCTGAGTTCGGCGATCCGTACAGGCAATATAAGGAGCAGGTTTTCCGCTATCTCGGAAGGCGCCCGAAAGCCGTAATAGGGGAGACACCGATAGATTGAAACCTGCGAAAACTGACAGGAAACGTGAAAACCGTGCGGTATAAATGAACTTTTTAAGGAACGACACCTGAGGCTCGTTCGGCTCAGTCTGTCAATATTTCATTACGCAGATAAACTAAAATTTAATTTTGCTGGCTCATATAAAAATCACCCGGAGGAACACGGAAGGTTCCTCCGGGTGATTTATCATAACATTATTTTGCAGCTGTATGCAATTATCTTGCACTGAAGCTTAAAGAATAATGCTCTTTCCGGTCATTTCTGCCGGCTGCTCCATACCGAGTATTTTGAGAATGGTCGGCGAAATGTCGCACAGTCTGCCGCCTTCACGCAGCTTGCAGGGGTAGCCTACGACCGAGAAGGGAACAGGGTTTGTTGTATGTGCGGTAAACGGTGTGCCGTCTGTATCAATCATTCTGTCGGCATTTCCGTGATCTGCTGTGATAAGCACAGCACCGCCGGCTGCAACAGCCGCATCAACAACACGACCTACGCAGGTGTCAACGGTCTCGACGGCCTTCACCGCTGCATCAAACACGCCGGTGTGTCCGACCATGTCACAGTTGGCAAAGTTCAGTATGATAACATCATACTTTCCACTCTCAATTGCCGCAACGACCTTGTCGCATACCGGAACTGCACTCATTTCGGGCTGCAGATCATAGGTAGCAACGGCAGGGGACTTGACAAGTATTCTGTCCTCGCCCTTATATTCGACCTCTTTGCCGCCGTTAAAGAAGAAGGTGACATGGGCGTATTTTTCGGTCTCGGCAATTCTCAGCTGCGTCATGCCATGCTTTGAAAGGTACTCACCGAGTGTATTTGTAAGTTCCTCAGGCTTGAATGCCACTTCAACATTCGGCATGGTGGCGTCGTACTGCGTCATGCAGACATAAAATACATTTTTTTTGCCGCCCCTGCGCTCAAATCCGGTGAAATCGGGATCTACGAAGGTTCTTGTTATCTCCCTTGCACGGTCGGGACGGAAATTGAAGAATATAATGCTGTCGCCGTCCGCAATACCCTTGCCGCCTGCGATAACGGTCGGAATCACAAATTCGTCGGTAAGGTGCTTACCGTCTGCGTCAACGGTCTCGTAAGACTTTCTTACCGCCTCAACGGCGTCATCAGCCATTATACCGTCGCCCAGCACGCAGGCATTGTATTCCTTCTCGATCCTGTCCCAACGGTTGTCACGGTCCATGCCGTAGTAGCGTCCGGCTACCGTAGATATTCTGCCGACACCGATCTCAGCCATTTTCTTCTGCAGTGCCTCGATATACGCAGCGCCGGAGGCAGGGGGAACATCGCGTCCGTCAAGCAGAGCATCTACATATACGTCGCTAAGACCGTTATCCTTAGCCAATTTAAGCAGCGCATAAAGATGCTCGATGTGGCTGTGAACGCCGCCGTCGGACAAAAGTCCCATAAGGTGCAGCGCTGATTTGTTTTTCTTGCAGTTTTCTATAGCGTGAATAAACGCGGGATTTTTTGCAAATTCGCCGTCGGCAGCAGCCTTGGTTATACGGGTGAGCTCCTGATAAACAACTCTGCCTGCGCCGATGTTGGTATGACCAACCTCTGAGTTGCCCATCTGTCCGTCGGGCAGACCGACATCCATACCCGATGCGCCTATAAGCGTGGTCGGGCATTCCTTGAATATCTTATCAAGGCGCGGAGTCTTTGCGGCATATATTGCGTTTCCTTTGGTCTCGGGATTATATCCGAAACCGTCCATTATAGTTAAAACAACAGGTCTTTTCATATTCGTCACCAAACTTATTTGCTTGCCGCTGCGACTATTGCTGCAAAGTCGGGCGCCTTGAGAGATGCGCCGCCGATAAGACCGCCGTCAACATTGACCTTTGCCACAAGTTCATCGGCATTCTTTGCATTCATGGAACCGCCGTACTGTATGGTAACGGTCTCGGCAACATCCTTGCCGTAGACCTCGGCAATGGCGGCACGGACATAACCGTTGCCCTCGTCAGCCTGATCAGCCGTAGCGGTAACACCGGTGCCGATAGCCCAGACCGGCTCGTATGCTATTATGACATTCTTAAGCTGCTCTGCAGTAACGTTTGTAAGAGCCATTTTGGTCTGGAATTTGAGCAGTGTCTCGGTGTAGCCAAGCTCTCTCTGCTCCAAAGTCTCGCCGACGCAGACTATAGCGGTAAGACCGGCGTTCAAAGCGGCAATTGTGCGGAGATTAACGGTCTGATCGGTCTCGCCGAAGTACTGCCTGCGCTCGCTGTGACCGATAACAACATATTTGACGCCGCTTTCGACAAGCATATTTGCCGAAACCTCACCTGTGTAAGCGCCCGACTCCTTGAAGTGAACATTTTCCGCGCCTATTTCGATATTTGACCCTTTGGCTGCCTCAACTGCGGCAGGAATGTCAATGAAAGGTACGCAAAGGACGACCTTGCAGCCTGCGTCCTTTACGAGCGGCTTCATTTCACCTATGAGCGCTGTCGTTTCCGACGGTGTTTTGTTCATTTTCCAGTTGCCGGCTATAACAGCCTTACGAAGAGCTTTATTCATGAGTTTTTCCTCCAGAATTACAAATTTTCTGCGGCACAGAAGGCATACCCACCGTGCCGCAGTTGTTGTTAATATTTATTTGTCGTTTACCGCGGCAATTCCCGGAAGCTCTTTGCCCTCAAGGAATTCAAGCGAAGCGCCGCCGCCGGTAGAAATGTGACTCATCTTGCTGCCAAAGCCAAGTGTGTTGACGGCAGCAGCCGAGTCGCCGCCGCCGATGATGGTAGTAGCATCGGTCTCGGCAAGGCTCTTTGCAACGGCTATTGTGCCCTTTGCAAGGGTCGGGTTTTCAAAAACGCCCATAGGTCCGTTCCAGACAACGGTCTTTGCGGTCTTTACAGCCTCTGCAAACATTTCCGCAGTCTTGGGCCCTATATCAAGTCCCATATAGTCATCCGGAATCTTATCCGCGTCAACTACGATAACATCAACCGGTCCGTCGATAGGATCAGGGAAGACCTTGCCGACTGTGCAATCTATCGGGAGAAGCAGCTTAACACCCTTTTCATCCGCCTTCTTCATCATATCCTTGCAGTAATCGATCTTTTCCTTGTCAAGAAGCGACGTGCCTACGCCGTAGCCCTTGGCTGCAAGGAAGGTGTATGCCATACCGCCGCCGATGATAAGAGTATCGGCTTTGGTAAGAAGGTTTTCGATAACAGGCAGCTTGTCTGCAACCTTTGCGCCGCCGAGTATAGTGACAAACGGACGCTCAGGATTCTCAACTGCACCGCCGAGGAACTTGAGCTCCTTCTGCATGAGGTATCCGACTGCGGATTCCTTGACATAATCGGTAACACCGACGGTAGAGCAGTGGGCTCTGTGGGCGGCACCGAAAGCATCGTTTACATATACGTCGCAGAGTGACGCAAGCTCTTTGCTGAACTGCTCGCCGTTCTTGGTCTCCTCAGCGCGGTATCTTGTGTTCTGGAGAAGAACGACATCTCCGTCCTTCATGGCTGCGACAGCCTTTTTCGCGTTCTCGCCGACAACATTGTCGTCAGCCGCGAATACAACCTCTTTGCCGAGGTGCTCTGACAGCCTCTTGGCAACGGGAGCAAGGCTAAGCTCAGGCTTGGGCTCGCCCTTCGGCTTGCCGAGATGTGAGCAAAGAATGACCTTGCCGCCATCTGCTATGAGCTTTTTGATGGTGGGCAGAGCCGCAACGATACGGTTCTCATCTGTGATTTCGCCGTTCTTGAGCGGAACGTTGAAATCGCAGCGGACAAGAACGCGCTTGCCTTTTACGTTAAGGTCATCAACCGTCTTTTTGTTTAATACTGACATTGTGATACATCCTTTCAGAATGAATTATCAAATCAACAACTACATTTTATCCTACTTTGCATCATTTTTCAAGATGTTTAACACGAAATTGATAAATTTTTATCATATTTATTATAAGTGTCGCACGGTCAGTCGTCCCAGCGGTATTTATGCAGCTGACCTTTGTTCTGCAGCTTTGGAAAATCCCACTGCCGCAGCACCTCATATACCGCGACCGCTACTGTGTTTGAAAGATTGAGGCTGCGCGCCTCTCCGCGCATCGGAAGTCTTACCGCTTCATCCGGGTGCTTAAGCAGCAGCTCTTCGGGCAGACCGGCTGTTTCCTTGCCGAAGAAGAGAAAGCAGTCGTCCGGATAGCTGACATCCGAATATGTGGTTCTGCCCTTGGTGGTAAAGAAATAATAGCTGCCCTCGTTTTTCAAAAAAAAGTCGTCAAGGTTTTCGTAGTATGTAATGTCGAGCAGGTACCAGTAGTCAAGCCCGGCACGCTTTAATTTTTTGTCGTCAATGGTAAAGCCCATCGGCTTTATTATATGCAGTCTCGCTCCTGTGGCGGCGCAGGTACGCGCTATGTTTCCTGCGTTTTGCGGTATTTCCGGTTCGACAAGTACGATGTTGACGGTTGGCATAAAATATCTCCTCTGTAGCAGTTATTCTTGACAAATGTTATATATCGGTTTAATATTATCATATCATAAGAGTGGATTTGCAGCCTTGAGTCGGGAACAAACCCTGCTTTTTGTCATCAGAGGTTATTATACCATTACTTGCGGGGTATTCAATACCTGTTTGGAGAAAATAATGAAACGTAACGAAAATGTGCTTGCACTTGCGAAGCGGAAAATGCGTGTCGGATCCTTTGCACCGGGCGGTGCGGGATATAAAACGGTCAAAATAATTTTCATTGTCGCATCGGTATGCTCGGTGCTTATGTATATGACCGTTGCTATAGGAAATTTGGTTCTTATGTCAGAATATTCGGAGCGTTCGACGTCGTCAATGGTCGCCGCTTATAACGAGCAGCGCATGTATCTTATTACAGTCGTGCTTCTATTACTTGGCGTCATTGCCGGATGTGTGCTCGCAAAGTTCAGATGCTCTGTTGCTGTCGCCGTTTTGGGCGCGGTTTTAGCAGTAGTATCATTCAGTGTGTTTTACGGTGTAAGTGCCAAAAACGATGTTATTAACGGCGGCATGACTAATTTCTGGCTGCTTTTCGGCCTTCCGTCACTGCTGCTGGCTGCGGCGTCGGTGACGCTCGGCGTGCTGATTTTTATTGACAAGCGCCGTATTTTCGGGGAGTATGACCGCATGACGGCTGAACTTTATAAAGTGTCGACCGACGGCGGAAGCAAAAAGTTATCTGATGAGGAATTTGAAAAAATAATGGACGGATACGGCGGCGGTGAGCTTTTCAGAAGCGATATTCCTCTAAAACGTTCCCAGAGGCTCAGACGCGATAAAAAATAAACTGTATCTGCACTTTTATTTTGAATTCGGCGGGGTGGCTTTACGCCGGACAATATGATCGGTTTTTCAGGTCTCATGCTTGAAGACGATATTATAAAAAAACTGATAAGCGACCATTTTGACGGCGTAATGCTGCTTGAATGTGCCACCGGAAAAATAGTTTATATAAACGACTGGATGGGCGGCTCGCTGCAGCGCCTTGTCGGTCCCGGCGGTACGCCGCATGATGCCGTGGTTGAAAAGCTGACCGAAAAAATGGTGCCGCGTGACAGCCGTCGGGCGTTGAAAAATGAACTTTGCCTCGCCACGGTAATTGACAGGCTCGACCGGGAAGGCACTTACAATGTTGATTTCCATACCTATCAAACCGTTGCCGGCAATGATGATTACAAAAGAATATCTTTTGAATATCTTGACAAAGATAAAAAGTACATTCTTCTTTCGTGTGAGAATATTTCGAGCATACTCGTAAGTGATATTGATCCGCTTACAGGCCTTTACAATTCGTCGGGGTTTCATAAGCGTGTGAAGGAGTGGATAGAAAACCACCCGGGTAAAAAATATCGCATACAGCGGTATGATGTAGACCGGTTCAAGGATGTAAACGGCTTGTACGGCTATGAGGTCGGAAACTGCCTGCTCAAGCATATGGGTGAAAATATGAGGCAGCTTGATTCGCCCGAAACATTTTCGGCTCATCTTAATGCCGATCATTTTGTGCGCTTCTTTTCCGAGGATGCTCTTTCGGTTAACAATTATTTTGACGCATTCAACAAATGCTTCAAAGAATATGATCTTAAAATTCCGATTACCATGCATATGGGTGTTTACGATCTTTGCGAGCCGGATTGCGATTCGTTTACAATGAGCTATAAAGCGCTTTTGGCGCTGCAGTCCATAAAGGGAAATTTCAGCAAAAAGATCGCCTATTATGAAAAGGGCATGATGCAGCTTGAATATGAGCGGCAGGAGCTTTTAAAGGATGTGGAGCGTGCATTAGAGAACGATGAGTTCGAGGTCTGGTTTCAGCCACAGGTCGATTATGCAAGAAAGCAGTTGATAGGTGCCGAAGCTCTTGTGCGCTGGCGGCACCCGGGAAAGGGTCTTCTTAATCCCAAAGCGTTTATTCCGCTTCTTGAGTGCAGTGATTATATAGGCGCAGTCGATGAGTATATAATTGATAAAACCTGAAGTTTTGTCCGCAGGTGGATGGATAAAGAACCGGATAAAAGCATAATCGCGTCGGTCAATCTTTCAAGGAATGATATACTGAAAAGCGGTATTTGCGATACAATGAAAAGCATTGTTAAAAGAAACGGTCTGCCGCCGAGATGTATCCGCTTTGAGGTCACCGAGTCGTCATACATGGAAAATTCCGAGAGACTGATATCTACCATAAAAGAGTTCAAAGAGGCGGGATTTATAATTGAAATGGACGATTTCGGATCGGGCTATTCCTCGCTTAATACGCTCAATGATATAGATATTGACGTGTTAAAGCTTGATATGCGCTTTTTGTCGGGTACAGAAAACAGTGAAAAAAGCAAAATAATCATACCTGCTGTCATCAATATGGCATCAGCTCTGGGACTTCCGGTGATAGCGGAGGGGGTTGAAACAAGGGAGCAGGCGGACATGCTGCTTTCCTTCGGCTGCAAATATATGCAAGGGTATTATTTCAGCCGGCCGGTACCTGCCGCGGAATATGAAAAAATGCTTCATGACACAGACTGGATAAAGCAGCTTTAAGGTTTAAACTTAATAATTTTCCTGCCACCGGGTAGGGATGCCAAGGCATCTGCCGCACATCGTTAGGTCTTAGAAGATGTGCAAAGCAGATGTCTTTTATTTTGGAAAGGAAGATTTATATAAAAAAAACAGGATATTTTACTAAAACCGAAATTGCACTGTGGTGTATTTCGGCTCTGACCGTTACCGTGTCGTTCTTTATAGGCGGAGACAGGGACTATCTCAATCTTGCGGCATCGCTTGTCGGCATAACCTCCCTTATACTGTGTGCAAAGGGCAATCCGGCAGGTCAGGTGCTGATGATAGTTTTCAGCATTATGTACGGGATAGTCTCGCTGTCGTTCAGATACTATGGTGAAATGATGACATACCTCGGCATGACAGCGCCGATGGCTGTGTTTTCGCTTGTTTCATGGCTGAAAAATCCGTATGAGGGCAACCGCTCCGAGGTAAGGCTCGACAGTCTCTCAAAGAGATCGGCTGCTGTTATGGCGGTACTGACCGTAGTTGTAACGGCACTGTTTTATTTTATACTCAAAGAATTGGGAACAGCAAACATTATACCGAGCACCATATCGGTTGCGACCAGCTTTATAGCCGCGTACCTGACCTTCAAAAGATCAAGATTTCTGTCATTTGCATATGCAATGAACGACATTGTGCTTATAATTCTCTGGACGGCGGCTTCATTTGCAGATATCTCATACATCACGGTCGATATATGCTTTGTTGTGTTTTTCGCCAATGATATGTATGGGTTTATAAACCTTACGCGCATTGCCAGACGGCAGAAAACGGATAAGTAACATATGAATGTGCAGACCGGGACAGGAAATACGCTTTTTCATTTGATGATTTTCAGGAAAATTTTAGTTTATCTGCGTAATGAAATGTTGACAGACGCACGGAACGACACTGGGGGCTCGTTCCCTACAAAAATTCAATTAGCCATTTGTTTTTTGTACACCTATAAACTAAAATTTAGCGGTATTAAAAGACCAAAAACAGCGGCAGGAGTTTTGCTCCTGCCGCTGTTTGATGCTTGTTGTTTTCGGTTGTTATTGCTGCTTTTCAAGTTCCGAATCTGCCGAAACGGCGCTTATCGAGTCCTCGCTTACCATATAGACCTCGGTGTCACACAGAAGAGCCAACTGACCTACAAAATTGCTGCCTTTTCCCGGCGCACCGGTGAAAACGCCGACCGGCTTGATGCGGTCAATAAGATCAACAAGGCTGAGCAGCGGAGTTTCATCATATATTTCGTTTATAAACACGCCGGTCTTATCGTTTATATCGGTAAGGCACTGATCCTCCGCCAGTTTTTTTTCCGGTTCAATATGGTTTGAACGTATTATCACGGCGGTGACAAGACCGGGATCGCCGACCTTATCCTTTGCTGCTTCAATTATATTAACGCAGTGCGGCTGTGCCGTTATGCAGGCAACTGCTCTTTTACTTGTCTTGTTATCTGACATCTTAACCCATTTCCTTTCGATTGAATATACGATATCGTATCTATTGTATCATATTCCGGACCAAAAAACAAATACATAAATTCAAATCAGTTCGGTTTACATAATACTCGTGATAAATATGGCGACAGGTACTGCCCCGGCGGTGAAAATATAAACGGAAATTTTGAAACCGAAACAATAAAGCAGCAAATTATTATTGCCTTAAATTCGCAACTGTGATAATCTATAAAGAAGAGCAGACGGAAAAACGGCTGCTTTTCTGTGGAGGTATTGGATAATGAAAAAGCTGGACGGTATTTTTCCGGTCTGGGGACCGTATTCAAAAAAATATATGGGTATTTCCCGTATTGTCGATGAAGAAATGAAACGTGGAATCAGGTTTGACTGCACCGCAGCACCGATGATATTCGGTTCGGGCGCGAGGGTGCCGAATACAACAGTACCGTGCGGCTGCCGGGCATGGCACTGCAACAGGGATTACTCCTATTTTTCATACCGTTTCGACCTGGAAAACAAGGATGATGTATTTTCGGAGGTCTCATATATCCGCCTGTCAGACGAGTCTATACTTATAAGGACCGAAATTGTTAATAACACGCCGATTATCCAGAATTGTCTCATAAATTATTTTATGTCTCTCGAATACCGTAATGAAGAGGTGTGGTCGGCTTCTTTGCCGGAAAAATCCTGCTTTGTAAAGGCAGACCGGTACGATCTGTTTGAATATGCTCATCGCCGCCCGTGGGACGAGCAGAATCCCGATGCATGCCGTAAGGGCGTGTTTGATGATAAAAATTTTATCGGTGAAAAAGGACTTGGCGACAGAACGCCGAAAAGTCAGAGGGGGCTATATGCGCCGTTCGGATGCGAAATGGGCGACCGTGTTATCTATTCGACAGATGCCGGACAGTCATGGGATCACCCCTGCCTTTGTGTACGTTACCGCACGGTTACAGGGTCTCAGCCGTCGTTTGTTCTTAACGGAGAAACGACCCTGACATTTCCGTTGTCAAAGGAACTTAGCATTGCACGGTTCGAATTGGAAAAAACGCCGGAAAGTCTGGAGCTTGTCTCGCTCGGCACCGGCGGACTTGAACTGGACTTTTTGGCTATTGTCGAAAGCGGTGACGCAAATAAGATCGGCGTCGTCAGAAAGATAAATGATGTCATACCGAAAGCTGAGGTATCAAAGCTCGGCGAGGGAGAAAACGCCGGTACGCTTTCGGTGCTTGAATACCCTGAGACAGATGGGGATTACCGGCTGATGGCGTTTGATAAAAATGTAAGGATCAGGTCTGTCCCCACCGGGTGCCTGGAGGATTGCGTCAGCTCAAGGCTTTCCAACAGTGACGTAACCTTTGACCGCCTGACGGCTCCGTTCAGCTCGTCTTTCAGAGCGAAGCACAGCGATCCGGGCTATTTTCACAATGTGCTGATACATACGATACTCGTGCAGCCAAATTCAAAAGAAGTCCGCTATTCGGTTCTTTCAAAGGGCGAGACCGAATATCTGACTGTCGGACAATATGAAGCGTTAGCTGAGAAAAAGATCGCAGAGTACAAGAGTGCAGAGGAATTTTCTTTAAATGAGGCAGGCAGAACATACTGCCTTTCCAATGAGCTTTTGAAATCGGCTGCTCTTACAAATGTTGTATACCCTATATCAAGGTACGACCGGTATGTAATACATTTTACTCCCGGAAAGCGTTGGGATTCTCTTTATACATGGGACACCGGATTTATAGCACTTGCTTTTCTGCTTTACGCCCCGGAATATGCGGAGTACCTGTTGGAGCTGTACCTGAGCGATAAAGGCAATCCTGATTTTGCCTTTGTGCTGCACGGTTCTCCCGTACCTATGCAGTTCTATGTATATGAAGAACTTATAAAGTCAAACGACCGTAAGATTGCGGAAAAATACTATGACCGTTTGAAGCTTTATTACGACTTTTACCTCGGAAAGATACGCGGCTCAACTACGGCAAAATTCAAAAGCGGACTTCTGACCACATATGATTATTGGTATTCCTCCTCCGGTATGGACGATTATCCGGCACAGATGGCTGCCATTCATGACGGAATATTAGGCAGGGTAGCGCCTGTCATCTCCTCTGCGCAGGCGATAAGGATAGCAAAGATAATGTGTACGGCGGCAAAGCTTATAGGCAGAGAAACCGAAGAATACAGTGAGGATATCGTAAAGCTTTCTGATGCGCTCCAGCGCTATTCATGGAATGAGGAAAGCGGATATTTCAGCTTTGTCGTTCACGACAAGGAACAGATGCCGGTCGGAAAATACACGCTTGCAAGCGGTGAAGACCATAACCGCGGCACCGAGGGCGTTTATCCTCTTGTTTCAGGTATCTGCACGAATGAGCAGACAGAAAGGCTGCTCGGACACCTCAAAAGTGAAAAGGAAATGCTTAGCCGGTATGGCATCAGCGCAGTAGATATAGGAGCGTCATATTATAAGGTCGACGGATACTGGAACGGAAACATCTGGTTTCCGCATCAGTGGCTTTTATTCAGGACCATGCTTGATCTCGGCGAGGCCGATTTTGCATTTGAGATAGCAAAGCGTGCGCTCAATATCTGGAAACGCGAATGTGAGTATTCATATTACACATTTGAAATGGTCAATGTAGAGACCGGCCGCGGCGGCTGGTTCCACAATTTCAGCGGTCTTTCAATGCCGCTCAACCGCTGGGCGGCAGCATATTACAAACCCGGTACGGTAACTGCAGGCTTTGACACATATATATCGAAAGCTGAGTTTTCGGATGATAATTCAAAAGCAGACCTTTGCCTCTTGAAGCCTAAGGGAAAGAAGTGTACCGTGATAGTAACACTTAATGACGGCTTTTCTTACAAGGCTTCTGCGAACTGTGAGCTTAAAACTGCTTCACGTTTCCAAGGAGAGATCGAACTGCAGCTTCCGGCATCTGCCGAAAGGATAGAAGTCATGCTGACTGCAAAATGACATTTGGCTGATAGAAGGTGCGCGGCAGGAAAAAAGCTGAAAATAAGCGGTAAATGAGAAATTTGTGTTGACAAAACTACCGCTTTGGTGTGATAATATAAACGTAGTATATTATACCTAAAGGAGAACCGATGAGAGTAATTACAGGAACGGCGCGCGGCAGAGTTCTTGAAACGCTTGATGGTGAAGCGGTAAGACCGACCACCGAAAAAACAAAGGAAGCCATTTTCAGCGCCATTCATTTTGATATAGAGGGACGCCGTGTTCTTGATCTGTTTGCAGGCTCGGGTCAGCTCGGGATCGAGGCGCTCAGCCGCGGAGCTGAAAAAGCAGTGTTCACCGATGCCTCGCAGCAGTCGATAGATGTTGTAAAAAGAAATGTCAAAAAAGCCGGCTTTGAAAAGCAATCGGTCGTATGTAAGACAGATTATGCGTCGTTTTTAAAAGGAACGCGCGAGACCTTTGATATAGCTTTTCTGGACCCACCATATGCGGCAGGGATACTTTCGGACGCATTAGTCTTAACGTGCGCCAGGATGAGCGAATACGGCATAATAATATGCGAGCATCCGGCGGATGCCGTTCTGCCGGAGAATGTCGGCGGCTTTTCGGTTTACAGACGATATAAGTACGGTAAAATCGTAAATGTTACTATTTATAAAAAACCCTTGGAAGAGGTAGATGCAGATGAATAAAATATTGGCTATTTGCCCCGGCAGCTTTGATCCCGTAACAGTGGGTCATCTTGATATAATCAAACGTGCTGCCAAAATGTTTGAAGAAGTAATAGTAGTTGTAATGACCAACTCCTCAAAGCATCCGAGCTTTACTGCCGAGGAACGCATGGAGATGATAGGTGCAGCTACCGCCGATATACCGAATGTTTCGGTCGATAAATACGACGGTCTGCTTGCCGACTATGCGGCTATGCGCGGTGCCGGCGCGATAGTAAAGGGTCTGCGCGCCATGTCGGATTTTGAATATGAATTCCAGATGGCGCTTACAAACAGAAAACTCAATCCCAACATAGAGACCGTTTTCCTTACCACCACAGCGGACAATATGTATTTGAGTTCAAGCATGGTAAAGGAAATAGCAAGAATGGGCGGAGACATACGGGATTTTGTGCCCGATGTTATACATGACAGCATTGTCACAAGACTCGAAAGTGAAAGGAAGTTTGACTTATGAATATGGATGACCTCATAGAACAGCTTGATGAAGCACTGGATGGCGGATTTAAAATGCCGGGAAAACGCGTCGTTGTTGACGTTGAAAAGGTTCGCGCTATAGTTGACGATATGCGCATGACCATGCCTACCGAGATCAAGCAGGCAAAGGGCATAGTTGCCAACCGTGCCGATATTATCAATGACGCCAAGCGTGAGGCAGACAACATTCTCCGCACTGCCGAGGAAAGGGCAAACGCCATGGTAGCCCAGGAAGAGATAACCAAGCTTGCCCGTGCCAAGGCAGGAGAGATACTTGCAGCCGCTCAGAAAAAAAGCCGCGAGATGCGTAAGGCAGCTCAGGATTTTGTTGACGATCTTATGGCAAGATCGGACGAGCAGCTTTCGGCTAACCTTGCCGAAATCAAAAAGACCCGTGCTGCGCTCCGCCAGCAGATACCGCCGGCAAATGCGCAGAAGCAGGAAGACCGCAGCAACGGCTGACCTGCATATATCAGATTTTAAGCTGCGCCCGACAGATGCTGCTGCCGGGCGCGGTTTTTGTGGAGTAAAATATGGAGATAACTGTTAAAGACCTGTTGAGTACTGCCCCTTCGGATTTCTTATTGCTTGATATGAGAAGCGAGACCGAGAGGGAGTACGGCTCTATCCCGGGCTCTGTTTCCTTCGATGAGCACACGGTGGAGCAGCACCGCGGAAAACGACTAGTGCTGTACTGTGCGAGAGGCATTATAAGTGTTGATGCCGCAGAGGCGCTTTGCGACAAGGGATTTGAGGCATACAGTCTAAAGGGCGGATATGCAGCGTGGCTGAGGAATAAAATAGAGGATCAGCAGGCGGATGAGGTCAAAGCAAGGGTGGAGCAGAGCCTCAGGAAAAAATTCAGGGTGCCTTTGATGAGCAAATTCATAAAGGCACTTAAAACATATAAGCTGGTAAACGAGGGCGACAAGGTCGCGGTCTGCATTTCGGGCGGCAAGGACTCCATGCTTATGGCAAAGCTGTTCGGGGAGCTTAAGCTCCACAGCGACGTGAATTTTGACGTCGAATATATAGTTATGGATCCCGGATATAATAAGGAAAACCGCCGCATAATCGAGGAAAATGCTAAAAATCTCGGAATACCGATAAAGATATTTGAGACAAATATCTTTGACTCGGTATATCATGTTGAGAAGTCACCATGCTATCTTTGTGCGAGGATGAGAAGAGGATACCTTTATAACTTTGCAAGGGAACTCGGCTGCAACAAAATAGCGCTCGGGCATCATTATGACGACGTTATAGAGACTATTTTGATGGGTATGCTGCACGGTGCCCAGATACAGACCATGATGCCTAAATTACGCAGCACAAATCACGAGGGTATGGAGCTTATACGCCCGCTTTACCTCATAAGGGAGGACGATATAAAGGCGTGGCGCGACTATAACGATCTGCATTTCATACAGTGCGCCTGCAAGTTTACCGATACCTGCACGACCTGCAACGACGGGCAGAATCATTCGAAAAGGCAGGAGACAAAGGAACTGATAAGGGCGCTCAAAAGCTCCAATCCGGATGTTGAAAAGTGCATTTTCAGAAGTGTTGAAAATGTCAATATCGATACGGTAATAGCCTATAAAAAGGACGGAGTAAAACATAGCTTTCTGGATGATTATTGATAATGTGCATAATTACAAAACGAGCCGGCAGGGAAGAATATTCCCTGCCGGCTTTTAGGTACACTGAACTTGGAAACCTTAATTTGCTGTTTTTAATTCATAACGGACTATGGCTATTTGCCGAGCAAATGCCCGATAACAGCGCCTATTTTATCAGCCATCATGTACATTCCGAGATCGTTCGGATGGCAGCCGTCAACGGTGCAGTCAAACCGCAAATCATCCGGAAAGAACGAATATCCGTCTATAAAATATACATTTTCGTCGCCAAGACTTTTGGCATTCAGATATGTGTTCATTATCACGCTGCGGCGGTCGCGATCCGCGCCAAGCAGCCTGCCGTCAGGCTTTGTGACCATTATTACCGGAAGATCCGGCTTCAGATATCTGAATCTTTTGAAAAACGGCTCGTGCGTTGCCTTTAAATTGTCGGTGTCAGGTGCGTTGTGGTCGTAATCAAGGACAAGCAGACTGATATCAAGCCGACCCAAGAAATCAGCCATTGCAAGCTCGCCGCGGCAGTGACCGGAGTAGCCGAAATTATAGTAATCGCAATCGTATTTTCTTGATATGAAGCTTTCATATGCAGTGCCGGGTCTTGACGCCGCAAAGCCCTGCGTTATCGATGAGCCGTAGAATGCGACCGGAACAGGGTGCCTGTATTCGGAGTGCTCTTTTAAAACCGAGCCTTTCTTTATGCCGATATGAAGCGCTTTTACGGCTCTTGCAAGCGGCAGATTGACCGTGAATTCACGAATGCCGTCGCAGCCAACGTCTTTTATTCCTTCGACATATTCCTCGCAGTCTATGGGCGGATAAAAGGAGCCGCAGTACTGCTGCCTGACGCCGTCAGAAACGTAAATATCAAAGCCGGTGTAAGCAAGCCTTGTGACATGCGGACTGCCGTTGTCATACGCCGAAACGTCGGCTTTTATTGCTATATAAGGCGAATCGGTCGCAAATCTTATACGACCGCCTGCCGGAGAGGCGCTGCCGGCGTGCACGGCAGGACTGACCTTTGACGAATCCTCATCAGACATTCTTGTTAATGCATCCTTGCATAAAAGACCGTGGATCGAAAACGGCTTTTCATGCACCTCATGCCATTCTATATCCGGTTTGTCGGCACGAAGCCCTTTAAGGCAGTAGCCTTCCCACATTATGATACCCTCCGTTTTAATGCGAATTTTTATTGTTTAGGCTGACAAGAGCCGAACACCGTACGGTTTCGCTCGCCGCATTTGTTCATGCAGCTTTGCGCTTATTACCCGTAGGCGCCAGCCTTACGGGCAATCTCGCGCTTCGCTGCCTAAAAAATTCGCCGGCAGAAACTCTCCGACCTTAAAAAAGAAAAATTTCGTGTTTTTGAAGTGGAGAAGCGCAGATATACTGGCGTATTTGAAGATTCAACACAATAAAAACCGGGATTTTTCCGTTTTTAAGGCGTGCGGAGTTCGACTCTCGTCAGCCTAAAGCGATATACGCAGTATGCGTCAAGGAAATATACCGGCAGATTCCGTCCGTGGGTCTTAAGGTCGATCAGGGAATATGCCTTTAAAAAGAGTTCAACCGTCATGTCGCACGGTGTAAAGCCCGGTGCCAGTGCCGGGACAAGCAGCACATCGGCTAAGTCCTCAAGACAAAAATAGTCGTCGGCGTCATCATGCAAAGGATTAATACAAGGCATGCCCATTGCTTTATATCCTTTGTTTTCGCCGGAACTGCAGAGACGAAAGCTCTTTTGCGGCATATTGTAAAAGTCGCTGTCCCGAAGCTTTGAAAACAGCCCTGACGCCATACCTTCGGCGTATTTTGCGACGGCTTCCATTATTCCGAGCAGCCTTGTTTTCCGCGCCTTGTCTTTGTCAAGCTCATAGCACAGAAGGGTTGACACCTGCATTTGCTGGAGCGCATAAAGGTGCCAGTACCTTGCCATCGGCAGCGAGCGGTCAAGTGCTTCGTCAATAATGCCTTCATATTTGCCGGAGCCAGTGGCTGTCGCCGCTTATCTCATACGCAAACATATATATCATAGGCAGGCGCATCACTTCATGATTGCCTAAGGATTCTCCCCACAGCTTGGTGACAAGAGAGGGACTCCCGTCCTCCTGCAGCATGTCAAAATCCGTGTCGGGGCAAACGTTTCGCTCCGCTCTTTTCGCGATATTCAAGGCGGCACGGCAGATTCGGTCTTTGTCCTTTTCGGTGCAAAGCTTGGAATTGAGATAGCGGTGCATACCGTAAATAAAAATTGTGTACTGATCGCGCGAGGAGTCTTTATAATGGCTTTTCGAGTCGACAGGACTAACAGATCGCGGCAAAAAGCCGTCTGTGCCTTGCTCGGCGCATTTCAAAAGACCGTTTGCGATTCTTTTTGCAAGCCCTGCGGTGTTTTGATCGGCATAAGCATTATACAGGAGTATCAGCGCTTCAAGCATTGAACCGCCGCTCAAATTGCTGTCCTCCATGCCGGTGGAATAACCGCTTGGATTGGGGTATGACGCTTCACATTCGGCTGCTGTCGGGAACAGATCGGGCTCCTTGATGCTTGTGTCGTCGTATAAAAGATCGGTCCGGTCGCTCATAAGCGAATGTTCAACAAATTTCAGTATATCATCGGTATTAATGAAAACTCTGTCCATTTTCTGCCCCTCCGTCTTTGCCTTCGGCAAATCCACCTCCATTTAGGGCATCGGGAGGATTAGTGGCGTTAAGTAATTACATGATTTATTGTCGGACTGAGCCAAACAAGCCATGTGTTGTTTCTTTCCCATAATAAGCATAAAAACTAATTGGTACATCGTAGGGCGGAAGCCCCACTCCCGCCGCTTTTCATGCCCATATCATATAGCGATAAACTAAAATTTGTTTCTCTTGCCAGCCTAACTTAATATAACATTTCAAGTAAACTTTTTCAAGTCACATAAGTTGTTATTTCAATATTAATTTGTCCGTCATAACGGCGCAACTTCCGGCATATTATGAATCAGCATAAGAAAAGAAAAATCGGAGGAGCTGCTATGACGAACACTGAGATATATAAGGATATCGCGGACCGCACCGGCGGAGATATCTACATAGGCGTTGTGGGACCGGTCAGAACCGGAAAATCCACCTTCATCAAAAAATTCATGGACACACTTGTTATCCCTAACATTGAAAGCGAATACTCGCGCGAGCGCGCGAATGATGAGCTGCCGCAGTCTGCCGGCGGCAGGACAATAATGACTACCGAGCCGAAATTTGTACCTGAAAAGGGCGTCAGTATTACGCTCGGTGACAACATCGGTATGAACGTAAGGCTTATAGACTGCGTCGGTTATATCGTACCGAGCTCGCTCGGATACATAGAAAATGACGATCCGCGCATGGTCATGACGCCATGGTTTGAACAGCCGGTACCCTTTAACATGGCGGCGGAGTTTGGGACTAAAAAGGTAATAACAGAACATTCCACGATAGGACTTGTTATAACGACCGACGGCAGCATCAGCGAAATACCGCGCAGCGAATATGCCGAGGCGGAGGAAAGGGTCATAAACGAGCTTATAAGCATTGATAAGCCGTTTATAGTTCTTGTAAACAGCATGTACCCGGAGTCCGACGAGGCGAAGGCTGTGGCACGGGAAATTTCGGAAAAATACAATGTCGCCGCAAAAACGGTAAACTGTCTGGAACTTAGCGAGGACGATATAAGAGATATACTTTCCGAACTCCTTTATGAGTTTCCGGTAAGGGAAATCAAAATTCATCTGCCGATGTGGATAACCGCGCTTGACGGCGAGCACTGGCTGCAAAAGCAGCTGTATTCCGCAGTAATGACTTCGGCGGCTGATATAAAGCGTGTTGCCGATATAAACGGATTTGTAAAACGGCTGTGCGACTGCGAAAATATAGATCATACCTCTGTACTTAATGTCGATCTCGGAAGCGGAAGCGCATGCGTATCGGCTGAGGTAAACCGCAAGCTGTTCTACGATGTGCTCAAAGAGTCAACCGGAATAGAGATAAGCAACGAGCAGCAGCTCATGAAGGAAATAATCGAATTTTCGGCTATCAAGCGTGAATATTACCGCTTCAAAAACGCGCTCGACGAGGTCGAGGCGACCGGCTACGGCATAGTTATGCCGGAGATAAACGAACTCACCCTGCAGGAACCCGAAATAGTAAGGCAGGGCGGCAGATACGGCGTAAGGCTGCGTGCATCGGCACCGTCGATACACATGATGAAAGCCAATATCACCACCGAGGTCTCGCCGATAGTCGGTTCGGAAAAGCAGAGCGAGGATCTTGTCATGTATCTGCTCGACGAATTCAAGGAGGATCCGACAAAGATCTGGGACTCCAACATTTTCGGAAAATCGCTGCATGAGCTTGTGAACGAGGGGCTTCACACCAAGCTGGCACGGATGCCGGCTGACGCGAGAATGAGGCTGCAGGAAACGCTTGAAAGGGTGATAAACGAAGGCTGCAGCGGACTAATATGTATAATTCTTTAATAATTGTTAAGGGACTTTGAATTTTAGCGTTCCTCGGTTAAATTAATGAAGGAAAGGTGATAGAATTTAGTTGTGCAAAGGCACAAGATAATAAAAGGAGCGTTGAAAAAAGAAAAAGTGGAGATGTACCGTTTGCGGCGAAATAGTTGAAAGCGATGTCCGTCCGGACAAATGTCCTGTCTGCAGCGTGCCGGGTGAGAAGTTTGCAGAGGTTGTTGAAGAAGATAACGCGTGGGCAACAGAGCATGTTGTCGGCGTTGCAAAGAGTGACATCCCGGCTGAACTGCTTGAAGGTCTCCGTGCCAATTTCAGCGGCGAATGTACCGAGGTTGGTATGTATCTCGCCATGGCGAGGGTCGCCCACAGGGAAGGCTATCCGGAAATAGGTCTTTACTGGGAAAAGGCAGTCTATGAAGAGGCTGAGCATGCGGCAAAGTTTGCCGAGCTGTTCGGTGAGGTCGTGACCGATTCCGCCAAAACAAACCTTGAAATGCGTGTTAATGCCGAAAACGGCGCATGTGCCGGAAAGTTTGAGCTGGCAAAGCTCGCAAAGAAAAACGATCTTGACGCTATACATGACACATTGCATGAAATGGCGAAGGACGAAGCCCGGCACGGCAGAGCGTTCGAAGGACTGCTGAAAAGATATTTCAAATAAATTAATAGCATTATAGAAAAAAGCAGGTACGATTTTTCGTGCCTGCTTTTGACTGTCTGATCTTTTGTTTTGAACTTTTAGATTTATTGGGATAAAAAATTAAAAAATTGATACCGAAGTCGTCACTCGTATGCTTTTTTGTGATGTTTCCGAACCGATGCTTTTTTATAAGTGTTCATATAGGCTATCTGTGATATGCATTGTTTTGTCATTGACATCACCGCTTTCAAATATCGTCCCTCAGCTCTAAAATGTAATCGGTGGATGTATTGTAAAACTTTGCGAGCTTTATTATGAGATGCACCGGTATCTCGCGCTTGCCGGTTTCATAATTGCTGTATACTCTCTGATCTATGCCAAGATGTGCCGCAACTTCCTTTTGTGCAAGATCCTTGTCCTCTCTTAAGTCCCTCAATCTTTTATAGTACATATACTCACCTCTGCTTTTAGTATATGTACTATCAAAAGATAGTATTGAATTTACTATCAAACAATAGTAAAATATTCTTGGTGATGAAGATGAGGATAAAATTGCTGATTGCCGGAAGCCGGGGATATACAGATTACGGTGAGGCGTGCAGACATATAAACAAATGTCTGGAATCGGTATCTGACAGTGATATAATCGTTATTTCGGGCGGAGCGCGGGGAGCGGATATTCTGGGTGAAAGGTATGCCGCCGAAAACGGCTATAAAATAGAAAAACACCTGCCGGACTGGAAACGCTACGGCAGGTCGGCAGGTATAATAAGAAACAGGGAAATGGTGATCGAGGCTGACCTCGTCATCTGCTTCTGGGACGGGGAGAGCAGGGGCACAAGATCGACGGTAGAGTTTTCAAAGCGCCTCGGCAAAAAGCTCAGGGTCATAAAGGTGTAGCCGGATATTTCACGGCTTATATTCAATGATATCCTCAATGCGGCAGTCAAGCGCACTGCACAGCTTATCGAGGGTCTTGGTCTCAATATTTTCGTTGGCACGGAGTCTGCGTATGGTCTTGCTGTCTATTCCGCATGCTTCGCGCAGTTTATAGGTTGATATACCTTTATTCTTCATGGTTATCCACAGCCTGTCAAAAACTATCATTGATTATACACCCCCTTGACAAAACATATTATGGGGATTATAATCCGAATTATTAAGGGGATATAATCCCCATATACAGGGGAGGGTAAAATTAAGTGAGGGTTTTAATAGCCGGAAGCCGGGGATATACAGATTACGGTGAGGCGTGCAGATATATAAACAAATGTCTGGAATCGGTATCTGACAGTGATATAATCGTTATTTCGGGCGGAGCGCGGGGAGCGGATATTCTGGGTGAAAGGTATGCCGCCGAAAACGGCTATAAAATAGAAAAACACCTGCCGGACTGGAAACGCTACGGCAGGTCGGCAGGTATAATAAGAAACAGGGAAATGGTGATCGAGGCTGACCTCATCATCTGCTTCTGGGACGGGGAGAGCAGGGGCACAAGATCGACGATAGAGTTTTCAAAGCGCTTCGGCAAAAAGCTCAGGGTCATAAAGGTACATCGCTAAAGTATCATCTTGAAAATCGGCACATAATATGGTAGAATTAATAAAAAAGCAGTGCGGCGCTGCTAATTACATTAAGGGGTAGAGATATGAATACTAAAAAATCCGTGCTTTCTGTTATATCACTTGCCTTGGTTTTTGCTGTTATTATCTGCAGTTTTTCCGGATGCAAATTCAAAAGACTCAGCAAAATGGAATCAATTACGCAAATATTTGACAAGGCATCGGAAAACATGTCGGAAACTGCGGCTATGAGCGCGTCATCCAATATATCAGTGACGCACAAAAGGTTTAATGTGACGACCAATGACACCATAACGTCGGATGCATCATATATACGCGATAAAGACAGTTATTCTGATTATTATATAAGTCAAACCATCGACAAGGGGGAGACCCTATCGAAAACGTCGGTTATCTATACCGGCGGAGAGCTTTATTTCAATATCGGCGATGAAACAGCCGATCATATTCTGTACCGTTCGACAGAAGACGCCGACAGCTTTTCGGCTTTTCTCGATAACGTCTTATCCGGTGATACGGAGGACTTAAGTCCTTCGGGATTTTCGGTGGTTGATGCAAAAAAGTCTGGCAGTAATGTTATAATCAACATGTCGGGGCCGGATGAAAAATCGCTGTCGGCTGTAGACGAGATGTTTCTGGCAGTGACGGAAATGTACACTGAAAGCGCTAAGGCGACCGACTGTACATTTGAGATCGTCATTACTGGCGATGAAAAAATAAAGTATGAAATCGTTACCGCTCAGTTCGACTGCGGCAGCGACAGCGAGACTCTCTCGCTCACTGCAAACACCGATTACGATACATCCGGCAGTGTGATTGTATCGCCGCCAATAAATGCAGGCGATTACAAGGCAATAGGCAGTGTGCCGCTGTTCTGGGAAGTAGTAAAGTCTACCGATGATATTCTTGCGGCTGATAACGGAAGCTTTGATATATCGCTTAAGATAGAAATGCCGTTCAATCAGTACCTTTATGAAAATAATGTAGTTGCAAATTATGATACAGATAAGGACGGGCTGTTTACGTTTTCGATCAATGTAGATATCGTATATAAGGTTGGTGTGCAGACCGAACTTGGTTCGCGCATAATTGATTATGACGGCTACACGGTGAAATATTCGGAAAATGACGTAAGCGCAGAGGAAGAACTGTCGCAGGACGAAGCCGTGGATTGTTTTATTTCGATGGTGACAGGGGGCTCGGCGGATCTTACTTTTGTTTCGGGCGTGAGGTCGGAAAACATCGATAATGTAAAAAGGATATATTTTACATATGACAGCAGCTCGCTCAGCGACGCCGTTATAGGCTCGTTCGGTAACTTCGGGCTTGATACCGAAAGCAGCTTTACCATCGGAAATGACTGCGAGTTTTATTACGATATCGACAAAGACGGCAATTATGCCGGAAGCGGCATGGGCTATACCGCGACCGTTACCGAGGGTAAACAGAAGTACGAATGTAAGTGCAGCTATATATCGAGCAGGACAAAATAAGATATATTTTAAAATTGAAAGTTGAAAATTCAAGGTCGTTTCGGGACAAATTAAAAAACGATTTACACATTGTTTGGTGGGGGCTTTGCTCCCACCGTTTTTTTATTGTCACCATTGTTTTGTAAATTTTAGTTTATAGGTGTACAAAAAACAAATGGCTAATTGAATTTTTGTAGGGAACGAGCCCCCAGTGTCGTTCCGAGTGTTTTAAAATACTGCTATTTGTTGTTTAGGAACGACATTGGGGGCTCGTTCGGCTCAGTCTGTCAATATTTCATTACGCAGATAAACTAAAATTTGCCGTCAAACGAAACTACCCGGCAGCGAAGGCAAATACTTTGCTGCCGGGTAGTTAATACTGTTTGGTACTATGTTGTGTGCTTTTGCGTCCGATCGTTACACGTTGCTTTCCTTTTTGCGCTCTTTGTTTTCAAGGATGACCTCATAGCGGTCCCACGCCTTTTTGACAGCCTCATCCCACGAATAATAAATATTATTGCCGGCGCCTTTGCCAAGCTCTTTGAAATTGCCCGACCTTAATAGTGCAGCCAGCTTTTCGGCGCAACTGTCGGCGTTTTCCTCAGCCAACAGACCGGACACTCCGTCCTCGACGCCCTCAGCCGCACAGCTTCCCTTTACAAGCAGAGCGGCGCAGTCGCAGGCGGCGGCTTCCCTTACGACAAGCCCGTTGGTGTCATACGTCGAGGGAAAAAGCAAAAGATCGGCACGGCTGAAAAACGCCCTGATCTTTTCACGGTTGGTGACAGCACCAACAAAAAGACAGCGGTCGCCAAGTCCCAGCTGCTTTGCGTACGCTACTATTTCATTTTTATCTCCGCCGTCGCCGACAAACACGGCTGAAAATTTGAGATCAGAGTCAGCCAGTTTTTTAAGAGAATCAAGTATCAGTCTGAGATTTTTATACCACATCATGCGCCCGACAAACAGAAACATGGGTCCGTCTTTTGGCAGGTCGTATAAAAAGTTTATTTGTCTTATTCTTTCATCAGAGGCTCTCTCATGCGGAAAATCGGTACCGTTCGGCATGACAAGATATTCGCCGGTATACCCGAACTCCGCAAGGTCTCTGCCGGCGCCCTCGGATACCACCCACACCTCATCGGCATAATTGATATTGCTGAGAACATACCTCTGCGCCACCGCCTTCATTGGGCGGCTGGATACATATTTGCCTATATCAACGCTGAACTTTGTGTGGTATGTGAAAACGACCGGTATATGCTCCTTCATGAATTCCGACGCGTTTATACTTCTTGCGAGCGACATCGATGCAAACGGACAGTGAACATGCAGAAGGTCCGGCTTTTCCTTGAATATCGAATAAATAACCGACGGTGAAACGGGGTTCCCGACCCTGTATGGCAGCCGCCCGAAAAAGTTTACGGACGAATATCTCAGCACCTTGTAATTGTGCTCGGTTATGATCCCCGGATATCTCGGTGTTATTACAAGCGGTTCACCGTATTTTTCGTTTATTATATCGGCATAGTTCTTGACAGTATTGGCTACGCCGTCGATTATAGGAGGAAACGAGTCATTCATCAGTGCGACTTTTAGCTTCATGTACAGCCTCCTAATGAGAGTTGTTTTGTATATTATACTACAGCTGTTCCTAAAATTAAAGTAACAATATTGACACATTACCGCCCTTGATTGTAACCGTCATGTATGGTAACATAAAAACGTAAGAATTAAGGGACAAAAACGATAATATATTATTTGATGTAGGGGGCGTTTCAAATGAAAAAACTGCTGTGTACCGTGCTTGTCGCTTGCTTTATTATGGCACTGTGCGGATGTAATAATAAAAATAACTCATCATTTGTTTCTGATACCGGCTCTGTTAATACCGACGTGTCGTCCGCCGATACTGTGGTCACGGATCAGTCGTCAAACGATGAGACCTCTTTGGTGCCTGACACTACAAGTGCCGCATCTGCCGGCGACAGCCAACCGCAGCCCGATAATACGGAAGCTGCAAAACCGGATATACCGCAGAACATTCCCGAGAGCGGCGTTCCGTTTATAAAAGCCGATTACACCGATGAACAGCTCATGCAGCTTGACAACACCAAAAACGGCTATGGTCACGGGCTTAACAAGGACGCCGATAACCGCCCGACCGGTGCTGCCGGCGCGCAGCAGAAATACGGTAAATACGGTGCGGTGTTTATAGCGCCCAAATCAGAGTATGTTTTCCTGACCTTTGACCTCGGATATGAAAACGGATACACCTCCAAAATACTTGATACCCTTGCCGAGAAAAACGCAAAGGGAATATTCTTTGTGACTATGGAATACTGCAAATCATCGCCTGATATAGTCAAAAGAATAATCGACGAGGGGCATGTGCTCGGTAATCACTCAGTGCATCACAAATCAATGCCGACCTTGAACGTCGAGCAGATGCGTGAGGAGATCACCGGTATGCATGATTACATAAAGGAAAAATACGGCTACGAAATGTTCCTCTTCAGACCGCCCATGGGCGAGTATTCCGAACGGTCTCTCGCAGTTGCCCAAAGCCTTGGGTACCAGACCATGAACTGGAGCTTCGCCTACAAGGACTGGGACACTGCCAAACAGCCCGACCCGACCTTTGCTAAAAATAAAATGATAAACGACGCGCACGGCGGCGCGGTCTATCTTATACATGCGGTATCAAAGACAAATGCAAGTGTGCTCGGCAGCGTTATTGACGGTATCCGCGAAAAAGGCTTTGTCACTGCCAAGTATGTAAAAATTGAAGCCTAAAACTAAACATCCCGACAGAATTGCGATGTCTGCCGGGATGCTTTTTATCTTGTTTTGAAATACATATAAACTCCTGCCGTCCAGCCGAGCATCGCAGGGGCGTTGTAGTCCTCGTTTGCCACTTCACCGGTGCTGCCGTTGTATTTTTCCCACAGCCTGCCCGTTTTTTCGAAGTTTGTCTCTATAAGGGCAATGTATTTGTCCTTTATTTCGTTCGCAATATCGTCACAGCCACAGTTTTTAAATGCTTTGTATGCTACATATTGCAGCGGTGCCCATACATGCGGATAGTCCCACTGGTAGCCGTGTACCGCGTCTGAGTTGTTTGTTGCGGCGACGCCGTAGGGAAGTATAAGCTCTTTGAGGGCATTTATTTCGCCGTCAGGTCTTTCCTTCATGCCGACAAAAAGAGGATAGAACGACGCGACCGAAAGGACAGGACTGAGATGACCGTCGGAAAAGCTGCGGTCAAGCATTATGCCGCGTCCCTTGTCGTACATAAGGCGCTCCATTTTCTGCTTTCTGCTGTCGGCAAGCGCAGACCACTTCTCCTCATCGCCGCGTCCGAGTATCCTGCTGAAAGCAGCCATTTTGTTTTCAAGTCCCCAAAGCAGGGAATTCAGACAGACCGGTTCATAATATCTGGCGTTATCGCCGAAGCGCGAGGTGCAGTCCCATCCGCTTTCGGCAAAAGCCATCATGCAGTGCGCGTATCTGAGCTTCAGGTCGGGGCTGATGCCTTCAGTATTGCACTTTACCCGTGAAGAATAGTATTTGCAGAGAGCATCTATGCGGCTTTGGTCATTTATCTCACGGTTCCCGTAAAAATTAAGACCGTCAGGGGTCATATGCTCGGACTGCCAGTAGTCGTATTCCTTAGAAAGCGTATCGTAGGCTGACGACAGCCACTCTTTATCGCCCGTCTCTTCAAAAATATCGCTTACTGCCATAAAAAGAAAAGGCGGCTGCGACCTTGTCAGGTAATAGGTTCTGTTTCCGTTGGGCATGAATCCGTATTTGTTTACGAGATACAGCATATTGTCCACATTGCTTTTGGCAAGCCGGAGGTTACCGGTTGCGATCAGTCCCGTGTTTGTGAAATATGTATCCCAGTAATACATTTCAAGAAACATTTCATCGGGGCAGGGAACGGTATATCTGAACGGGAGTCCTATAAGGGTCCCGTCGCCCTGCGGATTGTACTTTACGGTTTTCGGAAGATTTTCGTTTATATATTCTGTAACAGTCATATCATTTCACTCCGTTTCTTTGTAAAATTATAAAATGACTTAACATGTCTGTCAACATTTTTAATGTATCATACCTGTTTTTTGCCAAATTTATTGACTTTTAACGCGTTCTTTGATACAATGATACAGTATAGAAATTTATAGTTTTGGAGATCGTTTATGGTAAGAAGCATGACCGGATACGGCAGGGGCACAGCCTCTGACGGTAATATGACAGTAACGGTTGAACTGAAATCGGTCAACCACAGGTTTTTTGAATGTTCGATTAAGGCGCCGAGGCAGTTTTCCTTCTTTGAGGACAAGCTCAAATCTTACCTGCAAAGCCGCATCGCACGCGGAAAGGTAGATGTTTTCGTTTCGTTTGAACGCGGTGCTGTATCGACCGAGACCGTAACGGTCAACGAGGCTCTTGCCGAAAGCGTTGTAAATGCAATGCGGTCGATCGCCGAAAAGTATAATGTGTCAGACGACGTTTCGGCTACTGCCGTTGCGGCTGTAAGCGGCGTTCTTACCGTGACATCGGGGCAACTTGACGAGGAAGCGACCGGAAATATTATTCTTTCCGCCGCAAGTGACGCTGTTGACGCGTTTATAGCGGCGAGAGAGACCGAGGGTGCGCGGCTTGCCGCGGACGTTATTTCAAAATCCGAAAACATACTGCAGTTTGTTGAGATTGTCGAAAAGCGTTCGCCCGAAACGGTGGTTTTGTACCGTGAAAGGCTTGAAAACCGCATAAAGGAGCTGCTGCAGTCGGCATCGGTAGATGAACAGAGGGTGCTTACCGAAACTGCGCTATTTGCCGATAAAATAGCGGTCGATGAGGAGACGGTAAGGCTCCGCAGTCATATCGCCCATCTTAATGAAATGTTCAAAGCGGCAGGACCTATAGGTAAAAAGCTTGATTTTATCGTGCAGGAGATGAACCGCGAGACCAACACGATAGGCTCTAAATGTCAGGATATCGATATATCGCGTGTGGTCGTTGATATGAAATCCGAGATCGAAAAAATAAGGGAACAGATACAGAACATAGAATAACAGGTATCAATTCTTGTGTGAAGGGGGTTTACTTCTTGAAACTTATAAACATCGGCTTCGGAAATATGATATCGGCATCCCGTCTTGTTGCCATCGTAAGTCCGGAATCCGCGCCTATAAAACGAATAATCCAGAACGCCAAGGAAAAAGGGACACTTATAGATGCCACGCACGGCAGAAGAACAAGGGCTGTCATAATAACCGACAGTGATCTTATAGTGCTGACATATCTCCAGTCTGAGACCGTAGCCGCCCGTCTTAATGACGATGATGCGGCGGAAAATGAGGTGTACGACGATGAATAAAGGCACGCTTATCATAATATCGGGTCCGTCAGGTTCGGGGAAGGATACGGTGCTGACCGAGCTTTTCAAAAAAATGCCGGAGCTTGAGTTTTCAATTTCGTCGGTATCGCGCTCGATGCGCCCCGGCGAGGTGAACGGGCAGAAATACAATTTCATTTCACGCGAACAGTTTAAAAGCATGATTGATAACGACATGCTGCTTGAATATAATGAGTATTGCGGAAACTTTTACGGTACGCCGCGTCAGCCGGTCGAAAGCTGCATCGAAAGAGGCGGTGAGATCGTGCTTGAGGTTGATGTAAACGGCGCTGCAAACGTAAGGAAAAAGTGCAGCGACTGTTTCAGCATATTTATAATGCCGCCGTCGTTCGAGGTGCTCAAAAAGCGTCTTGAGGGCAGAGGGACCGAGTCGGAGGAAGTCGTAAAGGCGAGGCTTGATCAGGCGGTTGAGGAGATAGGACGTGCGGCTGAATACGATTACATCGTTACGAACGATGTCCTGTCAGATGCCGTCAACGATATTTACGGTATAATAAGATCGGAACGCCTGCGTACATCGCGGTGCATACCGAATTTTTAACTTTAACGCCGCTTTGCTGCGGCAGAAACGGAGTATATCATGTTAAATCCTGCTATCGGAAAACTTATCAGACATTCAGACAGCCGTTACAAGCTGGTGCTTGACGTTGCCAAAAAGGCGCGTGAGATCGCAAAAGAGGCATCTGACGAGGGTCAGATCATAACCGAAAAGCCGGTCACATTGGCAATGAATGAGCTTGCCGCCGATGTTGACGACAAGGACGATCCCAAGGCTTAAGTATCATGCAGCCCGAAGCGGAAAGGACCATTATCGCCAGTGTTGCGGTCGATCAGTCTGTTATTACAATAGACAGGCTGTTTGATTATATTGTGCCTGCTCACCTCGTCGGCAAAGCGCTGACGGGGTCGCGTGCGCTTGTGCCGTTCGGTGCAGGCAACTCGAAAAAGACCGGTATGATAGTAAAGCTGCGCGAAGACGCAGTGTCGCCGAGGATGAAATATATAATTGATGTCCTTGACACGGAACCTGTGCTGACCGATAAAATGCTGGCTCTTGCCGCTTATATAAGGGAACATACATTTTGCACATGGTACAGCGCCATAAGGGTGCTGCTGCCGCCGGGTATCAATTTTAAGGTTAAGCTGTCGTTTTCACTGAGCGAGTCGGTGGAGGCTCAGTATCCTAAGCTTGACGCCACGCAAAAACAGGTCGTTGACTATATGCGGTCGGTAGGTGCCCCTTTGTCAAAGGAGACCGTGCTTTCGGCTTTGTCGCTCACATCGCAAAGCGATGTGATTGAAAAGCTTGTGCAAAAAGGTGCTGTCATAAGATCGGGCGAGGCTGTAAGAGGCGTCGGCGACGCAAGTCAGAAAATGATACGGGTCACCGAAGCGGTGTCACAAGTGCAGCCTAAATTGACGCCAAAGCAGAAGCAGGCTGTGTCTGTGCTGTCGGAGGTAGGATGCTGCTCTTTAAAGGAGCTGTGCTATTTTACCGGACTTACCTCAGCGGTAGCTTCATCACTTGTCAAAAAGGGACTAGCAGAGGTCTTTGAGCAGGAATACTACCGCAATCCGTACTCCGGCGTCGATTCAAAGGAACGCAAGAAAATAGTGCTGACCGAGGAACAAAACGCCGCGTACGATCGGCTGCTTGACGCCTATAATGACCCTGTCGGCAGGACTGCGCTGCTTTTCGGAATAACCGGTTCGGGTAAGACGCAGGTGTTTTTAAAGCTGTGCGAAACGGTCGCTGACAGCGGCAGGGGCGTTATAGTTATGGTGCCGGAAATCGCGCTCACACCGCAGACGCTTGCGGTATTCCATCGGCGTTTCGGCGGCAAGGTGGCTGTATTTCACAGCGCCATGTCACAGGGACAGCGGCTTGACGAATGGAAACGCATAAAGCGCGGTGAGGCTATAGTTGCCGTAGGCACTCGTTCAGCCGTTTTTGCACCGTTTTCGGATATCGGGCTCATAATAATGGATGAGGAGCATGAGCATACCTATAAATCGGAAATGTCGCCGCATTTTCATGCCCGTGATATTGCAAGATACCGCGTGGCGGAAAGCGGAGGACTGCTGCTGCTTTCGTCGGCAACTCCATCATTTGAAAGCTACAGCAGAGCGCTTGCAGGCAAATATCTGCTTTTAAGACTTACAAAAAGGTACGGCAGCGCTTCGCTTCCCGAGGTCGAGATAGCCGATACAAGAAGGGATCCGGCGATTCTTGCCGGTGGGATAGTAGGCACCGCGCTTTACGAACGTGTTACAGAAGCGCTTGACAGCGGCAATCAGGCTATACTCCTGCTGAACCGCAGAGGCTACAACACATATGTTTCGTGCCCGTCGTGCGGACATGTCATGACATGCGACAGCTGCTCGATATCCATGACATACCATTCCGCAAACAACCGGCTTATGTGTCATTACTGCGGAAGGTCTGTCCCGTTTACCGAGACATGCCCGGTCTGCGGCTGCAAAAATATGAAGTATACAGGAATAGGAACTCAGAAGGCGGAAGCCGAGCTGAACGCTCTTTTCAAAGGTGCAAGGGTGCTGAGGATGGATGCCGACAGCACCATGACAAGGAACGATTACGAAAAAAATCTTTCGGCATTTGCCGAAAAGAAATTTGATATCCTGCTCGGAACGCAGATGGTGGCAAAGGGGCTGGATTTTCCGCATGTTACCGTCGTGGGTGTTTTAAATGCCGATTCATCGCTGCACAGCAGCGATTTCAGAAGCTATGAGCGTACATTTTCTCTGCTGACGCAGGTGGTAGGGCGCTCCGGAAGGGGCGACAGTCCCGGTGTCGCCGTTATACAGACGGCTGAGCCGGACAGTAATCTTATAAAGCTTGCGGCACATCAGGATTATGTCTCGTTTTACGAATCTGAAATACTGACAAGGCGGCTTATGATATATCCGCCGTACTGCGATATTGCCGCAGCGTGTTTCAGCGGCGAGGACAGAAGGACGACCGAGGACGCCGCGAAGGAGTTCTTGAACCTTCTGAAATTTGCGGTGACGGATGAGTATAAGGATATAAAAATAATCACCTTAGGTCCGACCGCTGCCGCCGTGCCAAAGGTAAATTCCCAGTACAGATATAAGCTGATAATAAAATATAAAAACTCAGTACTGTCAAGGAAAATGCTCGCGGATGTATACTCAAAATTCCTGGCATCGGGCTTTTCCAAAAGGATCAGCGCCTATATAAACGTCAATCCGGACAGTATAATATGATTTGAAATTTTCAAGGAGAAAACAAAATGGCACTCAGAAACATTGTAAAAGAGGGAGACCCCACACTGAGAAAGATATCAAGAAGCGTCATCAATTTTGACGAAAAGCTGTGGCAGCTTCTTGACGACATGGCTGAAACCATGTATGAAGCCGACGGCTGCGGTCTTGCCGCACCCCAGGTCGGAATACTCAGAAGACTTTGCGTTGTCGATGTTGGCGACGGACTGATAGAACTTGTAAACCCTGTTGTGACCTGCGAGGAAGGCGAGCAGGAGGAGACCGAGGGCTGCCTTTCATGCCCCGGTGATTACGGTGTGACAAGAAGACCCATGAAGGTCACGGTCAAGGCTCAGGACAGAAACGGCAACACTTTCACGATAGACGGCGAGGGACTAAAAGCCAGAGCCTTCTGCCACGAGATAGATCACTTAAACGGAATACTTTTTAAGGATAAGGTAATAAGGAAAGACTGAATTTAAAGGAGGGCGACAGCATGAGGGTACTGTTTATGGGTACGCCGGACTTTGCCGTTACGGCTTTGAAAAAGCTGTGTGATGCAAAGTATGATATTGTAGGCGTTTTTACCCAACCGGATAAACCGCAGGGCAGAAAAATGGTGCTTACTCCGCCGCCCGTAAAGCAGTTTGCGAGGGAAAGAGGCTTAAATGTCTATCAGCCGCAGTCTGTAAGAAAGCCGGAGGTCATAAGTATTATAAGGGAGCTTGCGCCCGATATAATAATCGTCGTGGCATATGGCAAGATACTGCCGCCAGAAATACTTTCCATCCCACGGTACGGCTGCGTAAACGCGCACGCTTCATTGCTTCCGAGGCACAGGGGCGCTTCGCCCATACAGTGGGCTATATATTCCGGTGACACCGAGACTGGCGTCACGACAATGCTTATGGACGAGGGGATGGATACCGGCGACATGCTGCTGACCGAGCGCACCGCCATAATGCCGGACGACACCTTTGAGACGCTGCACGACCGGCTTGCCGTGATCGGCGCCGGATTGCTTACAGAAACCGTCCGCGGACTTGAAAGCGGCTCATTAAAGCCCGTAAAACAGCCTGACAGCGGTGTGACATATGCGCCGATAATAAAAAAGGAAATGGGACTGGTCGATTTTAAAAGGACCGCTCATGAGACCGACTGTCAGATAAGGGCATTCACCCCGTGGCCGTCCGCGTATTTTATGCTTGACGGTCAGCGTGTCAAAATACTTTCCGCTCATACAGGCGAAAAAACAAAAAGTGCGCCCGGCACGGTGACAGCATCAAAGGATAATATTACAGTTGCCTGTGCAGACGGTACTTCGCTTGTGATAACCGAAGTAAGACCGGAGGGCAGGGGTGCTATGACCGCGAAGGCGCTGCTCAACGGTCACCAGGTCGAAGTGGGTAAGCTCTTATGAACAACGCAAGAAAAGCTGCCGTAACGGCGCTTTGTGACGTGGAGAGAAGCGGCAGCTATTCAAATCTTGCTTCCGGATATGCCATTTCTACCGGTGAGCTTTCGAGGCAGGACGCGGCATTTACCACTATGCTTGTCTATGGCGTATTGCAGCGTAAGCTGACTCTTGATGCCGTCATCAGCAAATATATAAACGGCAGTTTTAAAAAGATACATCCGTTTGTGCTTTCGGTGCTGAGAACCGGTATATATCAGCTGCTTTTTATGGACAAGGTACCTATGTTTGCAGCGGTAAATGAATCTGTGCTGCTGATAAGGAACAGCAAACAGCGCTTTGCGGTCGGCTTTGCGAACGCAGTGCTGCGTAAGGTAGCGGCTGAAAAGGATGAGCTTCTGCAATTTATTGATTCTTCCGACGATCCGGCAGTCAGATATTCGTGCCCGGGAGAGGTATATGACTGCCTTGTAAAGGATCACTGCAAAGCGACAGCCGATGCTTTCCTTGCCGAATCGCTTAAAAGTCCCAAAACATATTTCAGGGTGAATAATGCCGTTACTGATATGGACACTCTGCTGTCCGACCTTAAAAACAGCGGTATTGAGATCACACCATGTAAGCCTTACGGCGCATTTTATGCGGATAATGCCGGCGAATTGCTGTCGTCGGAACAGTTCGAAAAAGGGTGCTTTTTCGTTCAGGATAAAGCGTCGCAGTTAGCTGTATCCGCTCTCGGGATAACGGACGGTATGGACATTCTCGACGTTTGCGCGGCGCCTGGCGGCAAAAGCTTTTCGGCGGCACAGTATCTGTCGGCTCATGGGTCGGTCGTATCTTGCGATATATATGAAAAACGCGTTGGGCTTATAGCTTCCGGTGCAAAACGGCTCTGCCTTGACTGCATAAAGACAAGAGTGGCGGATGCGGCTGTGTTTGACCCGTCTTTGCCGCAGTTCGACAGGGTGATCTGTGACGTACCGTGCTCCGGGCTTGGAGTTATAAGACGTAAGCCCGAGATAAAATACAGAAATATTTCGGAATATGACGATCTGCCGAAGCTCCAGCTGAAAATACTTGAGACCTCAGCCGGATATCTTAAAAAGGGCGGCAGGATAATGTATTCGACATGCACGGTCTTCGACAGGGAAAACAGGCAGGTAGTATCAGAGTTTTTAAAAGGCGGCAGATTTAAGGTCATCACCGAAAAGCTTCTTATGCCGCAGACCGACGGTTCGGACGGTTTCTATTTTTGTATCATGGAAAGGGACTAAAGTGAATAAGATTGATATTAGATCAATGAGCTTTGACGAGCTGTCGGCGGTCGTTTCAAAACTCGGACAGCCGTCGTTCAGAACCGGTCAAATTTTTTCATGGCTCCAGTCGGGAGTGACACATTGGGATGAAATGACCAACATTCCGGCGGTTTTGAGAGCCAAACTGGCAGAAGGTTACTATATTGTAACCGCAAATATCAAAAAAAGACTTGAATCTGTCATAGATGATACTGTAAAATATCTTTATGAAATGCATGATGGGGAATTAGTTGAATCGGTACTAATGAAGTACAACCACGGTTACTCCCTCTGTATTTCGACGCAGGTCGGCTGCCGTATGGGGTGCAGCTTCTGCGCTACCGGTCTTTACGGACTTACAAGAAACCTTACCGCTTCCGAAATGCTGGCGCAGATAACGTCGGCTGAACGCGATAAGGGTATCAGGGTGTCAAACGTCGTGCTTATGGGAATGGGCGAACCGCTTGATAACTTTGATAATGTTGTAAGGTTTTTGCAGCTCGTTTCGGACGAGAGGGGACTGAACATCGGCATGCGGCACATCTCGCTGTCAACGTCGGGATTGGTGCCGGGCATTTATAAGCTTATGGAGTATAAATTTCCAATAACGCTCTCCGTCTCGCTGCATGCGCCGAACGACGAACTCAGAAGCTCCATTATGAAGGTAAACCGCAGTTTCGGCATTGAGAGCCTTATGAAGGCATGCAGGGATTATATTGCGGTCACCGGTCGCAGGATATCGTTTGAATACGCTTTGATAGAGGGTGTCAACGACAGCGACAGATGTGCAAAACAGCTGGCGGCGCTTATGCGCGGCATGCTGTGCCATGTGAATCTGATACCGGCTAATCCCGTAAAGGAAAATTCCTATAAAAAGCCGGACAGACAAAGGCTGGAGCACTTTTGTAAGTTACTTTGCAGCCTTGGCGTCAATACTACGATAAGAAGGACGCTCGGTGCGGATATAGACGCGTCGTGCGGGCAGCTCAGAGGCAGGGAAATAGAACAGAACTGAACAAAAAAGGGGGTGCGGAAAATGAAGGTTTTTTGCAATACAGATAAAGGATTGCTCAGAAGCAACAACCAGGATGCATATGCCAACGGCATGTTTGACGACGGTACTGTCTGGGCGGTTGTTTGCGACGGTATGGGCGGTGCAAACGGCGGAAACGTAGCGAGCCGTATGGCGGTAGATTATTTTTCCGCATCGCTTAAATCGGGCTACCGCAGCAATATGAGCGAAAATTCGGTGAAGAACCTGCTTGAAACATCTGTAAACGCCGCAAATGTGAGGGTGTTTGACAAATCGCGCGAAAGCAGTGAGCTTGCCGGGATGGGCACTACCATTGTAGCGGCACTCATAACGCCGGTCGCAGCCTTCTTTTCGCATGCCGGAGACAGCAGGGCGTATATACTGAGAAATGGCGAGCTGTCACAGGTCACGCGCGATCATTCGATAGTTCAGTCGATGATAGAAAGCGGTAAACTGTCGCAGGAGGAAGCCAGGTTTCACCCGAGGAAAAACGTTATAACAAGGGCACTCGGTGTTGACGAAACGGTCAATGTTGATTTTACCGTGGCAGAGTTTTCGAAGGGTGATAAGATCCTTATTTGTACGGATGGGCTTACTAATTTTACCGAGACCGATGCGATAAAGGCTATACTTGCCGATGAAGGTGTTCCGGATCCGGCGGCGAGCCTCATTGAACTTGCCAATACTAACGGCGGCGGAGACAATATAACCGCAGTCGTTGTTGAAAATATATAAGGCATTTTTGCCGAGATTATTTTAGATTGGATGTTGATTCATGGATAAATTTGTCGGAAAGCGGCTTGACGGAAGGTATGAGATACGCGAGATTATAGGCGTCGGCGGTATGGCGGTCGTCTATAAGGCGTACGACTGCATTGAAGACAGGATCGTTGCGGTTAAAATCTTAAAGGAGGAATTTACCTCCAACGAGGAATTTATAACACGCTTCAAAAACGAATCAAAGGCTATTGCTGTCCTCAATCACCCGAACATTGTCAAGGTTTACGATGTCAGCTTCGGCGATCTGATACAGTACATCGTCATGGAGTATGTCGACGGAATAACCCTTAAGGAGTACATCAATAAGCAGGGAACTCTGCGCTGGAAGGATGCGGTATATCTTACAATACAGGTCCTCCGCGCGTTGCAGCACGCACACGACAAGGGTATTGTGCATCGTGATGTAAAGCCTCAGAATATCATGCTTTTGCCTGACGGCACCATAAAAGTCACCGATTTCGGTATTGCTCGCTTTGCAAGAAGTGAGCATAAAACCATGACCGACAAGGCGATCGGTTCCGTGCATTACATCAGCCCGGAGCAGGCGCGCGGTGAACAGACCGACGAAAAGGCGGACATATACTCTGTCGGTGTTATGCTTTACGAAATGCTGACCGGCAGGCTGCCGTTTGAGGCTGAAAGTGCCGTTTCGGTCGCTATAATGCAGCTTCAGCAAGAACCTGTAAAGCCGAGGGATATCAACAATTCCATACCGGTAGGTCTTGAGCAGATAACGATGCACGCCATGCAGAAGGATATCAATAAAAGGTACAAATCGGCTGCGGAGATGCTGCGCGATCTTGAGGAATTCAGAAGAAGCCCCGATATGGTGTTCGAATACAACTACTTTGTCGATAATGAACCGACCAAGTTTGTTGACGCCGTGAATGCTCCTGCCGCCGACAGCACGACTGAGCAGGCGGTCACAGCCGATGACAGCGAGGATGGAGACGATGAAAAGTCGCCGGTTATACCGATACTTGCCGGTGTTGCCGCAGCGTTTATTGTTGCAGCTATAGTTGTCGCACTGATCATATGGTACAACTGGGGTATCAAAACAGAAACCCTTATTGTTCCCAAGCTGACCGGTCAGAATTATGAACAGGTTGCCGAACAGTATTCGGACTACAATTTCAAAATAGAGTATCAGGCATCAAACGAGGAACGCGGAACGATACTCAGCCAGAGCATGCAGGACGGAAGAAAGATCAAGAAGTCTCAGACAATAACGCTTATCATAAGCTCGGGACCTGAGCTTGCGACTATACCGGAGACTACAAACCTTGACCTCACCACTGCCAAGCAGGCACTCAAGGCAAAGGGTATCAACTGGAATATAATTTACAAGACCGATAAAGAAATAGCATCAGGTCATGTTATAACCACCAATCCTCCGAGCGGCGGAACTGTTGCCGCAGGCACCGCGATAGATGTCTATGTAAGCTTAGGGCCGGAGATAGTGTATGTTTCTTATCCGGATACAAAGGGATATGACCTTGATACTGCAAAGAAAAAGATCGAGGAAGCCGGTCTTACCGTTGGTGAGATCAAGCGCGAGGACAGCACAAAGCCTAAGAATATAGTTATCGATCAGTCACCTGATCCGCATTCAAATACGACTATTGCAAAGGGTACCTCGGTTGATCTTGTTGTCAGCACAGGTGAATATTCGTACAATTACAAGCTGACTATCAGTGATCTGCCGAAGAATTTCAAGGATGATTACAAGAAAATGCAGCTGTCTGTTTTTGTCGGCGGCATTAAGGTAAGCGAGACTCCCGAATTCAACGCCAACGATCTTGAGTCACCGTGGTCGTTTGATATATCCTCAAAGAATTCCAAAGTCAGTGCCATTGTCAATATCAAATTTATGAATGATAAGGGAGAAACCAAGGAAGGCGCACTTATTTACAGTATTGATCTTGAAAAGGGTACTGCACAACTCACCAAGAATAATATAGATAAGAGCTATCTGGAGGATAAAAATGACGACTCCAGTAAGGATGACTCCAGTAAGGATGACTCGTCCAAGGCTCCGGCTACCAGCGACAGTAATTGATGAGTATGTCTGAATTGAACCTGACAGGTATAATAATAAGATCGGTCGCCGGCTTCTGCTATGTGGAAGCCGGCGACCGGGTATATGAATGTAAGCCGCGCGGTGTTTTCAGAAAAGAACATATTTCTCCGGTTGCAGGCGATATTGTCGAAATATCGACCAATGGTGACAAGGGTACCGTGGAAAAAATAAAGGAACGTAAAAATTTCTTTATACGTCCTCCTCTTGCCAATATTGATAAGTTGTTCATCGTGTCGTCGTATGCAAAGCCATCAGTAAACACGCTGCTTATTGACCGCATGACCGCCATTGCCGAGCATCTGTCGGTCACACCGGTCATTTTATTCAATAAGGCTGATCTTGGCTCCTTTGGTGATCTGCCGGATGTTTACAGAAAAATAGGATATCACACCTATGCCGTATCGGCTTCAAAAGGAGAAGGTACCGACGGCATTAAGAATGAACTGAACGGTTGCGTTTCGGCTTTCTCGGGCAATTCCGGTGTTGGGAAATCGAGCCTGATAAATAGGCTTATACCCGAACTATCACTTTCGGTCGGCGAGGTGAGCCAGAAGCTCGGCAGGGGACGGCATACCACAAGGCAGGTCGAGCTGTTTAAGGTCGCAGACGGGTATGTTGCCGATACACCGGGTTTTTCTTCGCTTGAATTGGACTGCTTCCTTATAAACGATAAGGAGCAGCTGCAATACTGCTTTAAGGAGTTTTTGGAGCATCTCGGTAAATGCCGTTTTTCGTCATGTACGCATACTTCGGAGCCTGACTGTTCCGTTATCTCGGCTGTAAAGCGCGGCGAAATTGCGGCGTCGCGACATGAAAGCTATGTTTCAATGTACAATGATCTCAAACAAATAAAGCAATGGGAGTTAAAGCAGAAGTGAAAAATCGCTGCGTAATAATTGCAGGGGGCGATTTTGATGCTGCCGAAAGATCGGTGATAACACCGGACGATTATGTTATCGCCGCCGACAGCGGATATGCCGTCTGTATTGAATATGACATAATGCCTGACCTTATAGTGGGGGACTTTGATTCGTTTAAAGGGAGTCTGCCTGACGGCATTGAAACCATTCATCTGCCCACTCATAAGGACGATACCGACCTTTTATTTGCCGCAAGATGCGCCGCAGACAAAGGATACCGTTCGGTTGCCATACTCGGCGGTTACGGCTCACGCCCCGATCAGAATTTCGCGATGTACGAAACTCTGCTGTGGCTTAGGGAAAATGTGCCCGGATCAGACGCATGCGCTTTCTGTCGCGGATTTTATGTTACGGTGCTGCTTAACGACTCAAAGCGAATCTTTGTAGGTTCTAACCGCTATTTATCGGTTTTTTCCCTTTATGAAAAAGCAACCGGTGTTGATATTACAGGCGCCGGATATCCGCTCAAAAACGGCGTTATCACAGCCGGATTTCCGATAGGCGTCAGCAACTGTGCCGATGGATATGCCGATATATCGGTAAAGAACGGTGCGCTGCTTATAATGGTCGTTGATAAGTTTATATGAGTTTGTAACCGCTTTTGTTTTTTTGCGTATAATGGCGTAGAGAAGCAAAGGCGGTGTTTGTTTATGCGCTACAGACGGCGTGGAGGCGGTAAAGGTGCCCTTGCGGTATCCTTTGGCGTAGGTATGATAGTATCATATTTCTGCCCCTCAGGTTTCGTTGTGGTTCTGCTTACACTTGCCCTTATTTTTCTCGGTCTTGCTTGCTGCAGATTTTAATTTGGGAGGATACTTTATGAAGATCGTAGTGTGGAAAAGTCCTAAACTGCTTTGCGGATTGCTCAGAGCTATATTCAAAATCAAAAAGGACGAGGAAGCTGATACATAAATTTAGAAAAACGGGCTTATGCCCGTTTTTTTAGTTCTATAAGCCGAAGATAAATAATAAATATCAGTATAACGAAATTTAGGGAGTGAAAAAATGAACATAAATACAACCGAGATCATGTTTCCGTCGCTCAAAAAGCTGCCGGATGTCACATGCGAACAAAGTATAGACGCAGCCTTTTCTCTGCCCGATTACTACCCAGAGGTATCGAAAATACTGAAATGCATTGCGGAAATTAACGTTCAGACAAGACAGGTGAGGGACGGCAGGGTGGAAATAGGCGGACAGGCGGTGCTGACGCTTGTTTATTCCGACGGGGACAACAGCGTCAACAGCTTTGTACATAACTGCCCGTTCACAAAATCGCTTCAGATAGAAGGCGCTGTTGACGGAGCCTTCGTGTCGGTAACTCCGAAACCGGGACTTATCAATTCAAAAGCCACCGCACCGAGAAAATTAGAGGTGCACGGATCGTTTACAATGTCCGTGTCGGTAATGCTGTTGGAGCATCAAAAACTGCTGTCGTCGGCAGAATGTGGCGGTCTTTATACAAAGGTAACTGATTTTGACTATGCCGAGCCGTCAGAGCCTGTCACAAAAAGCGTTTTTATTGAGGATGAAATATCACTTGGCAATAATAAACCGCCTGTGGCAAAAATAATAAGAAGCAGCGCGTCGGCTGTTGTGACCGACTGTAAGACGGTGGGCAATAAGGCGGTCGTCAAAGGCGATGTCAGGATATGCATACTTTACTGCCCGGCAGGAAACGGTAGACCGATACTTATAAATGAGCAGCGCAGCTTTTCACAAATAATTGAATGTGACGGACTTTGCGAGGAGTCAAAGTGCGAATGTACCGCCAACGCGGTCAGCCTTGAACTGCATCCCAAGACCTCGGTAGACGGCGAGGTCAGAAATATAGGTTTTGAGTGCAAGATAAACATTGATATTTTATCATTCAAGGATGCAGCGGTGTCGTTTGTGACAGATGCCTTTTCAAGTGACTGCCAGATCGATGCAGAGACCGTTACCGTGGCTGCGGAGCGCATGGAAGAAACTGTAAACGAAAACTATGTGTGCAAAAAAAGTCTTGACTTTTCAGACGGTGCGTTAGGTGAGATAAGCGATCTCTGGTGCAGGTCATTTGTCGATTATGCGTCGTGCGACGGCAGGGACATTCTTGTAAAGGGCACTATAACTATATGGATATTGGGTTCTGATAAGGATGCGGCTCCGTGCCTTATTGAACGGTCAATCGATTACGAATACAGGTACACCGTCGAGGGTGAGGGAGAGATCAGGTGCAGTCCTAAGGTGTCGGTTGCGGCAGTGAATTATTCGCAGAATTCAGACGGCGGAGTGGATGTTGCCGTAGAACTCAATGTAAGCGCAACGGTATTTTCCTCAGTAACCCTTAAGGCGTTGTGCAAAGTCTCCGAGGTCGAGGGTAGACCGGCAGGCAAAGACGATGAAACAGCAGTAACGCTGTATTTCGCCGAGGGCGAAACGGTGTGGGACATTGCTAAAAAGTATTATGCTTCGCCGCAGAAGATATGTGCCGCCAATGAAATTGAGGACAGCGAAACGGTCTGCAACAAAATGCTTTTGATACCTAATAATTAAACACAGCCCACAAAAAAAGCGAATTTAATATAGATTCCGTAAAAATATCGGTAAGGACAGATCCTTACCGATATTTTTGTGGGTAAATTTCAGTTTATCTACCTTTATGCAGATAAACTAAAATTTATCATTATAAGCAAACGAACAAAAACCTGTAGAGCCGGGCTACGGCTCTACAGGTTTTGAATTGGATTTTTCGTCTTTAATATTGATAAACTAAAATCCATCTTTTTTGCCTTTATGACCTTACGATCAGCTTTTCAAATGGGCTGCCGTTTTTGAAACATTCGCGGTAGACCTTTGTGCATTTCTCATACTGCTTAAACCGTTTTGCTGCGGTGCTGCAATCGCCGTATACCTTCCATGTGCCGACGGCTTTTGCATGCTTTGCACGCGATTTTATAAATCCGTATACATCCTCCGGTGGATAGCCTAAGAACAGACCGACCTCGTGCGGAAAATCACCGCCGGAACGCAGCCTTTTGATGAGTTCCAACAGACAGCCCTCACATTTTTCTGTGGGATAATTCCTGCTTTTAAGCAGCGACGCTGCTCTTTTGTCGCTGAGATCATTCCTAAGCTTTGACGGTCTGTACATATAAACAAGGGCATTGCCGCCGCTTATCTTCAGCGGAAGTATCCTGACGCCCTTGCCGCTGCAGGTTTTGTTGAAATTACGCAGCATGTATGTGAATTCCTTCATATCGCCGACCGGACAGTTGAACATGCTGCCGGTTTTGAGCCCTGCCATTGTAGGCGAACATTGGTCTATAATCAGCTCATATGACATAAATTCACCTCACATGTAAATCAAGTATTCCTTTGAGCGCAGTTACCGAGCTTGAATGGCAGTGCGCTATCTGCGTTTTGCTGCTGTTTACATTACTTTTGACACATTGCAGCATTTTATGCGACATTGTGTTTGTAAAAAATACAAGCAGGTCAGGCGAGCCTATGTCCTTGATACCGTTTTTCATCTTGGGATATACCTTTGCCTTGCAGCTGTACAATTCGCAAAGATCTATATACCGTCTTGTCATACATTCGTTTCCGCCTATTATAACTACACTCATCTTTGTCACCTCTGATTGTCTTTCATTGAATTCTGTTTTTATATCGCAGTTAGCATAAGCTAACTAACAACCTTTTATATACCTGCCGCAGACCGAAAAAGCTGCGGCAGGTCTTTTGGAAGGTGGACGTTATCTTTTTAAAATTCTTAATAATCCTTTTTTCTCGTATGGCTCCGTAGAGACCGAAAGCGCTGTATACCCGGTAGCGTTGATAACGCTTTTCAAGGTTTCCTCATCAGGAATGTTTTCCGTGATGATAACAGCTTCGCCTTTTGAGTGTGATGATGTGACCTTTCGGGGCGACAGTGCCGAACGGATGGCGTCATTTATATGTGCCTCGCACATTCCGCACATCATACCGTCGATTTTTACAACCGTCTTAAATATATTAATCACCATCGATCCTTTGCTATTCAGCGCCTTTGAGCGCTTCGACCATATCTATATGTTTATTCTTTCTTGCGACCATTAAGCTTACAAGCAGCGACATACCAATCGTAAGAATTATGCTGATCACATATGAAATAAAGTCAACATACATCCTCATTTCATATTCAGGTGCCAGTTTTTTGAGCAGAACATCAAGGGTCAGAAGTCCCAGGGGGATACCTGCGATTATTCCTATCACCGACAGCCACACGTTCTGACTTATAAGCAGGCTGCCAATCTTTTTATCCTTGAAGCCGACGACCTTAAGTGTCGCCATCTCACGGTACCGCTCCGTATAGCTCATTACGCCGAGGTTATAAAGCACGACTATTCCGAGTATGAGCGCACCGCCGACAAGCACGATTATCATGGAGTTCATGATCTGCAAAAAAGTATCAAACGAGTCCATGATAGACTGCTTTGACTGTACTGTCTTGATGGCGCTGTCAGATGCTATATCAGCCTTTTCGGTGTTTGTATATACCGAATCCGGCTTATAAGTGATGCCGGTCTTTTCGGCGTAGCCTTCGGAATGAGGTTGTAAAACTGAAGTACAAATCCAACCTTTTCGGCACGGTATTTTGCAAGCTCATCGCCCGAAAGCTCCGATATATCCCTGCCGTCAACTATTATTTTACCGCTTGTCGGACTGTCAAGTCCACCCAGCATATTAAGCAGGGTACTTTTACCGGCACCGCTCTGACCTAAGATAACTACGAATTTGCCTTTGTCGAGCGTAAAGCTTATATTGTCAAGAGCTCTCAGCTGATGATCACCGCTTTTGTAAATGCGGCTGACGCCGTGAAATTCGACCAACGCCATATTTACACCTCTTTTCTTTTGGTTAGCATATGCTAACAGCGATTTAAAAAAGCAGGAGACGTTCAAACGCTGAACGTCTCCCGATCATTACTTTTTGTGGCAGGAGTCGTGCATCTGACAATGCGCGCAGTTGCTGCCGCAGGTCGAGACGCCGTTTTTCTTATCCTTAATAAGTTTGGCTATAATTGCGGCAACTATAGCTATAAGCACTGCACAAATAATGATCGTACCTATGTTTGCCGATAACCATGAAAGCATAGGATTCACTCCTTAAAATTTTTAAGCCTTTGCAGTCAGTTTAGTTGCTTCCTTGTAGGGCTTTAAAAGCATGTAGATCATGCCAGCAAGGATAGCTACCGCGAAGATAAGTCCGACAACATTGACATCACCTGTGAAGAGGAGACCGAACTGGTTTACCATGAGGGCAATCACATAAGCAAATACGCACTGATAGCCTATTGCAAACCAGGTCCACTTTGCACTGTTCATCTCTCTCTTGATAGCACCGATAGCCGCAAAGCAAGGGGCGCAGAGGAGGTTGAACACAAGGAACGAATAGGCTGTAACTCCGGTGAATGCCGCTGCGATGTTCTGATAAACCGTGCCTTCGCCGCCGCCGTAGAGTATTCCGAGTGTACCAACGATGTTTTCTTTAGCAACAAGACCGGTGATAGAAGCAACAGCTGCTTTCCAGTTGCCCCAGCCGAGCGGCTTGAATATGAAGGCAAGCACATTGCCTATCTTGGCAAGTATCGAATACTCGATCTGTTCATCGGTGAGCATTCCGAACGAGCCGTTGTCAGCCCAGCCGAAGTATGTTGTGAACCATACAAGTATAGTCGAAAGAAGGATTATCGTTCCAGCCTTCTTTATGAAGGACCAGCCGCGCTCCCACATCGAACGGAGGACATTTCCGACGGTCGGGAGGTGATATGCCGGCAGCTCCATAACGAACGGAGCGGGATCGCCCGAGAACATTTTTGTCTTTTTAAGCATGATGCCTGATACTATTATAGCAGCCATGCCTATGAAATATGCAGAGGTGGCTACCCAAGCCGATCCGCCGAATATGGCACCGGCTATCATAGCGATGAACGGAACCTTTGCACCGCAGGGGATGAAGGTCGTGGTCATTATGGTCATACGGCGGTCCCGTTCGTTTTCAATGGTTCTTGAAGCCATTATACCGGGAACACCGCAGCCTGTACCGATAAGCATCGGTATGAAGGATTTACCTGAAAGACCGAACTTGCGGAATATTCTGTCAAGAACGAATGCGATACGAGCCATGTAGCCGCAAGCCTCAAGGAATGCAAGCAGCAGGAAGAGGACAAGCATCTGCGGAACAAATCCGAGAACAGCACCGACACCGGCGACTATACCGTCGTTTATAAGTCCGCTGAGCCAGCCCGGAGCGTTTGCAGCGTCAAGACCGTCGCCCACAAGTACCGGAATACCGGGCACCCAAACACCGTAGTTTGAAGGATCAACGCCGCCGTCGTACTTTGTGTACATACTGATAGCGGCATCAAGATCCGAAAGCTTACCGGCCTTATCGGTCGTTTCAAGAGTCTCTTCGTCTTCAAGATTATAGGTGAAGCTCTTAAATGTGACCTTGCTCTCAAGCTCACCCAGCTTGTCTGCAACAACCTTTGCGTTAAAGCTGTCTCCGAGCTCCTCAGAGTCCATAGCAGCCTCAACTTCCGATGTGTCAATGCCCTCAGCCTTAGCTGCCTCTATAAATCCGGCGATTATCGCATCGGTGTCACCGTATTCTTCTTCAGCGTCAGCGGTTGCGGAAGAACCTATACCGAAGAGATGCCAGCCGTCACCGAACAGTCCGTCATTTGCCCAGTCGGTAGCAAACGAACCTATTGTGACCATTGAAATGTAGTATACGAGGAACATTATGACTGCAAATATCGGAAGACCGAGCCAGCGGTTCGTAACAACGCGGTCTATCTTATCTGAAGTTGAAAGCTTGCCGTGGTTTTTCTTTTTGTAGCATGCCTTGATAATTGAGGATATGTAAACATAACGCGCATTTGTTATAATACTTTCTGCGTCATCGTCAAGCTCCTTTTCGGCAGCTTCGATATCCTTATTTATATGAGCAAGTGTAGCTTCATCAATATGCAGCTGCTCAAGGACCTTTGAGTCACGCTCAAATATCTTGATTGCATACCAGCGCTGCTGCTCCTCGGGCATATCGTGAACAGCAGCTTCCTCAATGTGAGCAATAGCATGCTCAACGACGCCGTCAAATGTGTGCTGCGGAATGGTTTTGCCGTTCTTTGCAGCGTCTATAGCGGCTTCGGCAGCCTCCATTATTCCGGTGCCCTTGAGAGCAGATATCTCAACTATCTTGCATCCGAGCTGTTTTGAAAGCTCATCAGTATCAATCTTGTCACCGTTCTTCTTTACAATATCCATCATGTTGATGGCTATGACGACCGGTATGCCAAGCTCGGTGAGCTGTGTGGTGAGATAAAGGTTACGCTCAAGGTTTGTACCGTCTATTATGTTGAGTATGGCATCGGGACGCGTTCCAACGAGGTAATTACGGGCAACGACCTCCTCAAGTGTGTAAGGCGACAGAGAGTAGATACCGGGAAGGTCGGTGATAACAACACCGTCATGCTTTTTGAGCTTGCCTTCCTTCTTCTCGACCGTAACGCCTGGCCAGTTACCTACAAACTGGTTTGAACCGGTAAGAGCATTGAAAAGAGTTGTCTTACCGCAGTTGGGGTTGCCCGCCAGAGCAATTCTTAAATCCATGTGTATTCTCTCCTTAACAACCGTCATGTTGCTGACGGCAATCATTTGCATTGGAAAAATTATTCGACCTCGATCATATCGGCATCGGCTTTTCTGAGCGACAGCTCATAGCCGCGCACGGTAACCTCGATAGGATCTCCGAGCGGAGCGACCTTGCGTACATGCACCTCGACGCCCTTGGTGATACCCATATCCATGATTCTTCGCTTTATTGCACCTTCGCCGTGCAGCTTGACGACCTTGACGGTATCGCCGATCTTTGCATCCCTTAGAGTCTTCATAAGTTTGCTTCCTCCTTCGATATACATTAAAAATCAGACCATGATTTTTCTTGCCATTTCTTCACTTATGGCAACGCGTGATTCCTTTACATTGACTATAACATTTCCGCCGAGCGAGGTTACTATGCTCACTGTGCCGCCCACGACAAACCCCAGGTTTTCAAGATGCTTCTTGACCTCAGGCGAGCCGCCGATCTTCTTGATTATATTTTCCTCACCGATATCTGCCAGTGCCAAAGGCATCATACGATCATCCCTTTTCACATCAATTAGCATCCGCTAACTAAAAAGCATTAAATTTGGTTAGCGCCTGCTAACCTGTGAATATAATATAACAACTATCTGCAATTGTCAATAGATTATTTCGCCGAAAGTCAGGTTTTTCAAAAAATTTGTCGTTTTGTGTTTTTGTCAAATAAAAAAGTTGCCCGAAATTAGGCAACTTTTACAAAACATCAGATACGGGACAACAAAGCCGGGTTTATATAAGTTTTATTTTTTCCATTTTTTAAGTTCAAGGAAATACAATATGACCCCTAAGGTGCCGGCTGTGTATTCAGCCACCGGGAAGGCAAACCATGTGTAGTCGAGACCCACTTTTGAAAACGCCCAGAATACCGGCAGCAGCACGAATATCTGACGGGTCAGGGAAAGCAGCAGACTCCTGAAGCCTGCACCGATAGCCTGAAAAAATGTCGGCATGAAAAGGGAAAATGCAGCGCCGAAAAAGCTGCATCCGATTATCGGAAATGCGTTGTGACCTATCTTTAACACCTCGTCCGATTTTGAAAACACTTTAAGCAGTACGTCGGGGAAGAACACAAAGCATATAAATCCAACTATCATGAATGACAGGGTTATTATAAGGCAGTCGCGCATGGCGGTGCGGCACCGGTTATATTCCCGGCGCGTATAGTTGTAGCTTATGAGCGGAACTATGCAGGTTTGAAGACCTATAAGCGGAATAAAGAAAAAATTCTGCGATTTATAATAAAGCGCAAGCACTGTGACAGCAGAGTCGGAAAATCCTGCAAGTATTATATTAAGACCTATTATATAAACTGTGTACAACAGCTGCATTGCAATTGACGAGTAGCCGTATTTATATATGTACTTGAAATAGTACGGCATCTTGAAGGCTTTCGGCGGTCTGCAATATCCGCTGACGCCGACTATCAGAGCAGAGACAAACTGACCGAGTACGGTGGCGTATGCGGCACCTGCGACGCCCATAGCCTTTATAGGTCCCATACCGAAAATGAGCAGAGGGTCAAAAATGACATTGGTCAGCGCACCGGCTATCTGCGCTATCATCGGCAGCCTCATGTTGCCTTTTGACTGGTGTATCTTGGACCATGTGCTTTCAAGAAATGTGCCGAGGCTTCCTATACAGACTATTCTGCCGTATGTAACGGCATCCTTGATAGCTTCTGGCTCGGAAGCGGAAGTCATTACATAAGGGCGCATGACAGCCGCAGACAGAACGGCAAAGACAGCCCAGCTTAGTATTGCAAGCACAGTGCCTGCTCCGGCAGCTTCGTTTGCTCTTTTGGGTTTGCCCAAAGCATATTCGCGTGCCATGTATGTGTTGAGTCCTACACCGGTGCCGACCGAAAAAGCGGTTATTACGATCTGTATAGGGTATACAACGCTGACTGCAGTAAGAGCGTCATCGGAAAATCTGCCTACAAAAAAGCTGTCAACAACATTATATAATGCCTGTATAAGCTGAGCCAACATAACAGGCGGAGCTATTTTCAAAAGTATGCGGCTTATTTTGCCGGAACCGAAAAAATCATTATTCAACGCAGCAGACAAAGTGTTTCACCGCCAAATCAGTATGTATCTGCATTATATTTCAAATAAATTGGGAAATCAATAGATAATATATAAAAATAAAGTTGCATAATTTGAAAATAATGCTTGACTAAGGAACTTAAGTGTGGTAAAATAAACACCGTTCCCAAAGATGCAGGTGTAGTTCAATGGTAGAATTCCAGCCTTCCAAGCTGGTTACGTGGGTTCGATTCCCATCACCTGCTCCAAAATGCCCGGCCGGAGGCAGCAGTCTTCGGTTCAAGGGCGTTTTTTATGATTGATAAGCGTTTGTAGCTCAACTGGATAGAGCAACTGCCTTCTAAGCAGTAGGTCGGGGGTTCGAGTCCCTCCAAGCGCACCAAAAATCCCGTTCACGAAAGTGGACGGGATTTTTACTTATTACCTAATCATTCTTACTTTAAAATAAAATTGTCAACGGAGCTTTGGAAAATAACAGGTAATAAGTTCGGTACATTAAAAGCACTTAGCATAACGCTGAGTTTTTTTAGATTTCACCGTTCATTCTTTATCAGATTTGCAGGCGACATTCCGAAATGTGCTTTAAATGTCCGGCTGAAGTATGAAATATCGTTGAAGTCTGCATGCTCGGCTGCCGCGGTTACGGAAAATTCCCCCGAGCACAGAATCTCTCTTGCATATGCAAGCCGCAGGCTCGTGATGTATTCCACCGGCGACACACCGTAGCAGCAGCCAAAGAGTCTGCGCAGATAGGAAACGCTGATACCGCAAAGTGCTGCAAGCTTTTCAACGGATATTTTTTCAAAAGTGTAATGATTGCCGATATAGTCAATGGCAGGAGAAATGAGCGTTTTATATTTGCTGCCGTAATAGCTTTTGTGATATTCTTTTTTTAGCAGCGAAAGAATCTGATACAGGCTTGAAAAAACCGCGTCTTTATAGCCGGGTCCTTTATTTACCCATGTCCTTTCCGCCGCTTCAAACAGTGCTCCTATCTTTGCAGGGTTTTTAAAGCTTATTTTAAACGGTTCGAACCGCTCATCCGACGATATAAGAAAATTTATCGCAAAAACGCTTTTTGCTGCACCATCTGTATGATTTTGCAGAGCCACTGTGTAGCTGCTGCCCTGCGGCATGTAAATAAGATCACCTTTCCTGCAGGTTAAGGTTTTAGTATCTTCAAAGGTATAGCTATACACACCGCTGGCGAAAAATGCAAACCCGTGTGACGGACGGTTTTTGTGTACCGTTTCGCCTGTGCCGGATGGGACATGGATAGCCAGTGTCGGTCCGGTAACATAAAAGTCGGTTTCAAACAGCTTCATCGTCTTTTGCCTCCACATAAACAGTATACTATTTGTAGCGAATAAATCATGTGTGGCGTTTTGTTTATTCCGTTTTGCCAGACTGCGTGGTACAGTATCGGTAAAGGAGTGGTTGGGTGTGCTGATAAATAAGACCGACAGAAAAATTATCGAGAATGCTCTTGGATAACCGGAACGATGAAATCTCTCCTTCCCTGCAAGCAAAGCTGG
>ERZ780149.376-NODE-376-length-59412-cov-4.078946_pt1 | contig 59412 bp, 46 predicted proteins | sample MGYA00511367_ERZ780149 | MGnify/ENA primary metagenome ERZ780149 (study PRJEB29588, sample SAMEA2153852) | human gut metagenome | biome: human gut; feature: human-associated habitat; material: faeces | place: Denmark | collected 2008/2010 ... | reverse complement strand
GGATAACAGGATGAATCCCCCTTTCGGGGATTTATGGCTCCGGCACCAAAGTTAGCGACATTGGTTGGAAGGGAGTCCGCGATGCCATTAGCAAATGGTATCCGATAGGTTGCTATGCCAGCTCCTCCCCTCAATCGTTTACCATTAGCTTAAAATATGATAAAATTAATGGGTAAAGCTTAAAAAATCCAATATAATCGATAAATATTCACACCATACCTATAACTCTAAATGTTACATTTGCATTTGTAATTTTGTAACACATACCAAAATCACTTTTCAATATTATCTAACTTTATTTTTTTATCCATGAATTGCAATTCTAAGATGAAAGCCACACTCAGCGCTTTTATGCTTTTGGCAGGCATGACTTCTTTTGCCGCCACGAAATTCACAATTCCTACTGCCGAAGGTGAATATATTGACCTTAGTTGGGCAGATGTACAGAACGCAAATGTAGAAGGTTCGGCGGGTCCTGACCAGTGCTACGGCAGCACCGGCGCAGAGACGGTCATCAACTTCTCGTTTGAAAACACTGTTGCGCAACCTTACACATTTGTGATGTCTACAGGACATAAAGGCACATGCGTAATTAATGTTACTCTTACTGATGCAGAGGGTACTACTGTATTGAGTGAGAAGCTCGATATCCCCAATACCGGGGGCTGGGGGCGCTCTGCAAACCACAAGGTGATTATCGCTGATGCGCTTCCTGTAGGCGATTATAACCTTGAGCTGAAGCCGTCCGACCTGAAAGACAGCGGATATGCAGGTAACTGGGGCAAGATGGCGTTTTATGCCGGTGTCGTGGACAACCGTGACCATATTCCGGGTGATATCGCTCTTGGAAAAGGTAACTACATCGGTATGCGTACCGAGAATAATGACAGCAATGTCGGCTATGTAAAGGACGGCACATGGGGTAGCTATGATATCGTATGTGACGAAAGCGGTGTCTACGATCTCTCATGGGGCGTATCGCGTTATGGCGACGGTGTTGCAACCATTACTGTCACTGACAAGGATGGTAACGAGTCGGTAAATACAAAGTGGGCAGTGGGTGATCATAAAGATTATGAGCCGGTAACAGTACATCTTGAAGGTGAAGTTGCCGAAGGTGACAACGTGCTTAAGATTCTTTTCAACGCTGACCATACCGGATTTATCGCCAATTATAATAATCTCAAGATGACACGTATCGCCGAGCACTATGCTTGCGTGAAAAATGTGACGGTCGACGGATTTGATGTCACCGAGGGAGAAGGTTACGACCTGAATTGCAATCTTCCTATTTCTTTCAAGGGTAGTGAGGTGACATTTGCCATGGAACATCCCAATTCTTCTGTAGCTGTGACAGCAAAGAAAGGCGACGAGACTGTTGCCGTTACCGAGGCAGCCGGTAAATATACTATTGCCGCACCGGCAGCAAACGAAGAGATTATCGTGACTATGGAAATTACTCCGGATGAAGGTGATGTCGTGGCTTACAAGACCGTTTATACCATGCGAATCTTCCATATCGGCGAAATCATTCTTAACGAGCTTACAATCGACGGTACTCCGGCAAGCGATGAGCTGTTTGCCGCCATTACAGCCGATCCTTATAAGGCTACTCTTAACAATGTGTTTACCCATATCCCGGTTATCCGCGCAAAGTTTGTCCACGGACAGGATATAGAGGCAACTGCAAGCGAGCTTGACGGTACAAAAGTTGAATATACTTTTACCGCTTCGGTAGAGGACAAGACACGCACCTATGTATTGACCGTAGATGGTATCCATCTCTATAACCGTCTTGATTCTGACGAGACAGTGTCGCTTCTTTATAATGAAGGTGCATACAATGAGGAGACAAAAGAGTGGAGCAACGGACAGTTCTCACTTTCTGAAATTGATGGCGGCTGGAACGGCGAATTTAAGTTTCCTATTACCGCAGAGAAGACATATACGCTCGGCGTTGGTCCCGATGCTGTAGTTAAACAGCTTATCTTCAAGGGTCTCCGCGATAATTACACCAAAAATACCAATATCATATCGGCTGTAAGCGCAGGCGATGCAACCGTATGGCTTCCTTCCGATAGTCGCTTCTACAACACTTCTGAGGCAGGTGACCGTGACCTTGTAATCAATATCGAGGGTCATAAGGTTGGTACTCCTATTGAATTTACAGTTACGAGCAACGGTCAGTTGATGTCGAAGTTTGATTTGACTGTCGGTAGAGAGGCGATTACTTCGGCTCCGGTATTGGTTTCTGCCGAGGCGATTGTTCCCGCAAATGCAAATCATTTTGTTGCTAAGGCTAAGTTTGACCGTGTCATAGCTTCTGCGAAAGCAAAAGTGGGTGATGACGAGATTGTGGCAATGGGCGGTAGCGATGTCATCTATTTCCCGGCATGGAATCTTGATTATTCAAAAGATTACGAGCTTGTAATTACCGAGGCTGTCGACAACTACGGCAACCGTATGGCGCAGCCTTATACCGTCAAGGCAGCTACCGGTGAAAAGGTAGAGGTGGCTAAGTCGGCAATTGATTATGTAGTAAGTGATGTGGAAGAATTCAAGGCTGCTCTTGCTGCGGTCAATGCATCCAATACTTCAGCCGATTCACCTGCTGTAGTTATATTTGTCAAGAATGGCGATTATGATTTCGGTGGCGAAGAGCAGACATTCCGCTGCTACAATGTGGCTATAATAGGTGAAAGCCGCGACGGTGTCGTGCTCCACGGCAATCGTTCGGGCATCTCTAATCCGGTAATCTCTACACGCTATTCGGTTAACACTTATCTTCAGGATCTTACCCTCCGTAATGACTATGACTGGGGCAAGCCGCGTACAGGTGTAGGTGTCGCTCTTACAAGCGGTACACGCGAAGTGGGTGTCAACCTTTCGCTGCAGAGCCAGCAGGATACCCAGGTGACTGACGGAAACCAGAGCTACTATCTGAATTGTGATTTCTACGGTGCTGTAGATTATGTATGTGGCGGAGGCGACCAGTTCTATGACAAGTGTAACTTCCTTATGACTGCCGACGGTACTATTGCCGCTCCTTCTACCGCTAAGACCTGCAAGTGGGGTTATGTATTCAGCGGATGTACTGTTGACGAGGCTACTCCCGGTGCTCTTGAAAAGGGTTGGTATCTCAGCCGTCCGTGGCAGAATGAACCGCGCACTTACTGGATTAACACTGTAATGAAAGTGAAGCCTGTGGATGTCGGCTATAACTCGATGGGCAATCTTCCCACTCATTTCTATGAATTCGGTTCGGTTGATGCCGAGGGCAATCTGCTTGACCTTAGTGTACGCGGTAATTCTCCGACTCATGTCGGTGCTCCTTACGAGCCGGTGCTCACTGCAGAAGAAGCTGCTTTCTTTACAGTAGGCAATGTACTTGGTATGACTGACAGCTATTCTGCTGCCGAGGTAGTCAAGACTCCCGATGCTCCTGCAGTGACAATCGACGGTGATAATCTTAAGTGGAATACTGATGCCGATGCCCGTTTCTATGTCGTATATCGTAGCGGCAGCTATGTAGGCAACACTATAGAGGGTAGCTATCCGGTGGATGGTGACGGTATCTACACTGTACGTGCCGCTAATGTGCGTGGTGGTCTCGGTGAGGCATCTGAAGGTGTTCAGGTCGGAACTGTCGGCATTGATTCTGTAGAAGGTGGCGCCGATGTCGTTTTGGTTGAATATTTCAACCTCCAGGGTGTGCGCGTTTCTGAATCAGCTACCGGTATCTGCATCAAAGTCTCTGTATTCAATGACGGACACAAGACTGTAGAAAAAATCGTGAAATAAACTCCATCCCTGATTACGGTATGTCGTGATGGCAGTGACGGGTATCCTGTTGCTGCCATCATTGTTTATATGCGGTGATATGTGCGTAGTACCGATTATTTTTAGTAAGTTTGTGGTATGGTAAAGAATTTATTGTTTGATCTTGGCGGCGTGATTATGGATATCCGCCGCGAGAATTGCGAGCAGGCTTTTCGTGAGCTTGGAATGGAGTGTATCGGTGATTATCTTGGTGACTACGGACAGAAAGGACCGTTTGCCGAGCTGGAAGAAGGTAAGATTACCGAACAGGAATTTCGCGACCGTGTGCGCGCCCTTATACCCCGTGAAGTCACCGATGAGGAGATTGACCGGGCGTTTAACCGCTTTCTTACCGGTATTCCCATGAAGCGTCTTGAAGAGTTGCGCCGTTTGCGTCGGGATTACAAGCTTTATCTGCTCTCCAACACCAATTCTATCATGTGGCGACAGGATATTGCGAAGTATTTCCGTCAGGAGGGCAGGGAACTTGACGATTACTTTGACGGCATCGTGACCTCTTTCGAGGCTAAATGTTGCAAGCCTGACCCGGCTATCTTCCGACGTGTGACGGATAAATTCGGCATACTTCCGGAAGAGACCGTGTTTTTCGATGACTCGAAGGCTAATGTGGAGGCGGCGGCAAAACTCGGTTTCGGTACACGCCATGTCGCCCCGGGTACGGAATTTTATGAATTACTATAAGACCACTATATTATGAAGATAATAAATTTTGACGAGCATCCTTCCGTCATCAGCCAATATATGATGGAACTGCGCAATGTCGACATACAGCACGACATGCTGCGTTTCCGCCGCAATCTGGAGCGCATAGGCGAACTTATGGCATACGAAATCAGCCGTACTCTGGATTACAAGAAGGTCGAGATACAGACACCGCTTTCACCTGCCACATGCGACGTCATCGCCGACAAGGTGGTGCTCGGCACGATATTCCGTGCCGGTGTGCCGTTTCATCTGGGATTTCTCAATGTGCTTGACAAGAGCGAAAATGCGTTTGTGTCGGCTTACCGGAAATATAAGGAAAAGGAAAACTTTGATGTGTTTATCGAGTATATAGCGTCGCCATGCCTTGATGGAAAGACTCTGATACTGGTCGACCCGATGCTTGCCACCGGCGCGTCAATGGAACTTAGCTACAAGGCTCTCCTTACAAAGGGAACGCCTGAAAAGATTCATGTGGCGTCAGTGATAGCGTCGCAAGTGGCAATTGACTATATAAAGGCTACATTCCCCGCCGACAAGACTACGGTATGGGTAGGGGCGATTGACCCGGAAATAAACGCCCATAGTTATATCGTGCCCGGTCTGGGCGATGCAGGCGACCTTGCCTACGGCATCAAGGAATAATATCGGCAGGGACGGCGGCGGTGAGGCGCGCATTGTCGATGGCTGTCGACTCGACACGGTAGACCGTGCCTGCGATTTCCGTCAGATGACTTCCGGCTTGAGGCAGCCTGACTCCGTTGGCAAAGTCTATACCGGCTATACCGACCGCCTTGTATAGTGCCTCTTTCATTGTCCACGCCGTGAGAAGCGCGTCATCATCGGTGAAGCGTTGCCGCTCCTCCTCCGAAAGAAATTTGCGCGTCACTCTCCGCAGGGTGGCGCGTGGTGTTTCAATGTCGATGCCTATCCGTGCAGATCCGCCTATGCCTATCGCGGCATAGCCTTTGCAATGTGATATGGATATTTCACGCCCGAATCCTTCGATATAAGGCGAGCCGTCATCGTGATGACATAGTTGATGTTTTTCCCCTGCAATCGCGGTCAGAAGGCGGCTTACGGCACTTTTCTGCGCCTCCATCTGTCCGCGCCCGGTCTCTTCCGGCGTGAAACGGGTGAGATATATCTCTATGCCTGCAAGGTTGAGCGTCTCAATCATTGGGTGGAAATATGTTTTGCCGTGAATAATAAGTCCTCTTTTACCGCAGCCACCACCGGAGCGATTTCTTCACGGGTCGCTGACTGGGAATTTATCTCCAGCACACCGGAAATGACGAAGCGGGTGCTGTCGGTCGACAATATCTGTACGGGGGTGACCGTGGCTCCGGGTGTCACAAATATTGTCGAGGCAATCCCGGCAGGGTTTTGCAGCTCGAGTATTTCTGTGGTGTTGCCTCCGGCGTTGAGCGACATTCTCGTTAGGCGGTTGTCGGTTGCCTCCGTCACGCCTCCACGACTGTGACGCGACGCGGTATAGCGGAGTGTGGCGCGGTATCGCGGATAAGTTACGTTTATCCAGGCGTTAGAATCATTTTTTGTGTCGATGGCAATTACCGCTCTTTTATTGACCGGCAGCATAATGTCATGAACTGTGACAGTATCGTAGATTGCGGGGTAAACCTCAATGCGCGGATATGCTACAGGGCGAGGCACGGGGGTGTCGGTGCTTTTCCTGCATCCGGTGGGACAAAGAGTGAGAATTATTGCCGATGATATGATTGACAGACGCATGGCGGTCATGGGTCGATGCGCGTTTATTTCTCCACTTCTTCCTCGCTCATCACCTTGACGCGCACACTGGCTATGCGGTGACGCTCGATGGTGAGTATCAGGAAGCGGCATCTGCCGTAGACGATTGACTCTTTGGATTTCGGGAAATCGCCCTTGATGGCAAGCAACATTCCGGCGAGGGTGTCGCAATCTTCGGTTACGTCACTGTAATCTTCCTCATTTAGACCGGTGACACGGAAAAAGTCGGTGAGCAGTGTCTTGCCGTCAAACACGTATGTGTCGTCAGGCAGACGCTTGTAGGTGACTTCCTCTTCGTCGTATTCATCGTTGATGTCGCCCACGATTTCCTCAAGCACATCCTCAAGGGTTACGAGACCCTGTGTGCCGCCATATTCATCGACCACGATAGCCATGTGGATGCGTCGGCGGCGGAAGTCTTCGAGCAGGTCATCGATCATGCGTGATTCCGGTACAAAGTAGGGTTCGCGCACCAGTTTCTGCCACTCGAAGTCGTCATCGGTCTTGCCGATGTAGGGCAGGAGGTCACGGCTGTAGAGCACTCCTTTGATATTGTCGTCGGTATCCTCGTAGACCGGCAGGCGTGAGAATCCGCTTGAAAGCACGATTTCCATCACTTCCGCAAAAGTCGACTTGATGTTGATGTCGGTCATGTCGATGCGCGGGGTCATGATTTCAGATGCAGTTGTGTCGCCAAACTCAAGGATGCCCTCAAGCATCTCTTTTTCATCCGATGCCTTCACGTCGGTTATCTCAAGAGCCTGCGACAGGTCGTCGACCGAGATGTTCTCGGTCTTTTTGGTCACGACTCGGTTTACAAGCGAGGAGCTTTTCACGAGCATAGACGAGAGGGGCGAAAAGAGTTTGAGTGCAAGTCCGATTCCGCCGGTAGCCATTTTCGCCCACTTTACCGTGTAAGTGTTGGCGTAAAGTTTCGGCAATATTTCACCGAAAAGGAGTATAAGGAATGTCAGCAGCACACTCTGGAAGATAAAACTGAGCAGCTCGCTGTGAAATTCAAAGATGCGGCTGAACGCAAACGAACACAATATGACAATCGTGACGTTGACGAGATTGTTGGCGATGAGGATGGTGGCAAGCAGACGTTCGGGGACGGCGAGAAATCCGTTTATTGTCGCGCTTTTGGGTGAATCCTCGATTTCTTCAAGTTGCTGCGGTGTCAGAGAGAAGTATGCGATTTCACTTCCCGATACAAAGCCCGATATAATCAGGGCAATGGCGGCAAATATTAATGCGACGATACTGCCCGCATCGGGGGCGTTTACGGTGACAAGATGTTCAATAGCCAGAATTATGCCCATGCAATCGGGCGTGGCTGGCAACGGGTCGATATCCAATTGTAAGTAGATTAGTTAAACAATAACCGCAAAAATGCGGAGGTCAACGAAGACCACCGCAAATTTATAAGAAATAGTCCAAATAACCAAATAATCGGGGTTATTCAGGATTAATCGGAAGTAATCGCGATTAATCCCGGCTAATCGGGAGGATGCCGTTGCAGTTCGGGTAATCGCTGCAGCCCCAGAATTCCCTGCCCTGTTGCTGCCCCTTCTTCTGCATCCTCTTCAGCATGGGCTTGCCGCATTTCGGACATGAAGGAGCCCCGCTCTTGGCTGCCTGTGTCTTGCGGGCTTCAAGGCGCTCCGCCGTCATATTCTCTGTAAAGCCGCCGGTCTGCCTGAAGCTTTCAAGCTGCCCTTGAATCTGAGATTGAAGCATCCTGTTCTCTCTGAAACATAACAACAGCAATGCATTTGCCGCCACTTCCGGAGCATCATTCTCCAGCCAGCGGTCAAATTTGTTTTTCTGGACAAGGATATGCCTTGCCGCATCGTGCAAGTAGCTGTTGGAATACTGCGGCGCGTCGAGCCTCATTTGCCAGATTGCCTCACGATTAGGGTTGCCTATCGCCCAAATGTCAGCCTTCTTTCGCAAGAGAAAATTGAAAAAGTCACCTTGCAGTTCGTCAAAACTTGCTCTTGCCACATCAAGCAGCCTCATTTCCGTTTCAACCGACGTTGAATGTCGTGCCGAACCCTCCGCTATATTAGCCACGCCGCATCTTGCCGCCATCACCATCTGGTCATACAGCCGTCGCCCCGGATCCATGCGGTAATCGACAAACCGATCACAAAAATCCTGAGTGGCAAGCTGAATTACATTAGCTAAAATCCACGAATTCAGCCAATGATACGATTGCGAAAACTCTATCTTAACTCCCATACTTTTTGATAACAGTCAAACGCAAATCTACAAATTAAAACGTATAACTGCAATCAAATACACGCAAAAAATTGAACTGAGATATGACTTTTCCGGATAGACATTACCATGAGGCTAAATCAGAATCTAATATTTTAATTCAAGGAGGATTGGATTGTTTGTAGATACAGTACAATCCTTTATAATCTCGGATTTGGTAATCTGCGGTTCAAAACTGCGGCTCGCAAGGAAATAGTCTATTCTATGCCCTTGATTATTGGCTCGGGCGGTAGGATTATTTCTAAAGAAGTAGGAAAACTCTTTGGAGAATGGATTGAGGACCCGATAAGTATCAATCAGATGTCCTGACTTTAGCAATTCCTCGAAATTATGGCGCTCCCAATCGTGAAAGTTGGCTTGATTTCGTTGATGTTTTCCATCCCAACAATCGCTATCAGTGGCAACGATGTTCATGTCGCCACTGATAATCTGACGGTCGGGTGTAGTGCAAATTATCCGTTTCAGACTCTCATCAAATTTCTTACGATGCTCAATCGCCCCTTCAACATTCGGGTTAGAATATGGAGTGTAGATATTGTAAAGAGTGAACGCGGGATAAAAAACTTCCGTTTTCAGCAGATGCCCGGATAGCTCCATGCTTTTGAGCTTATCAAATGAGCAGGGTATGCAGTCTTTTACATAAGTGGCAACTCCGGCATAAGACGATGAGGAACACTCTCGTTTGTAGCCCTCAATCTCAAATTCCGGTGAATCCTTAATATCCTTGACCTTTTGGAGACATATGATTTCCGGAGAGTATTCCGTAATAAGTTTCTTCAAAGCCTCAAAATGAGCTCTGATTCCGTCAATATTCCAGCTTATCAAACGCATTGTTGTAGGAGGTGAGGGCATTGTATATTGTCCTACTTGAATACGACCCGTAGGCAATGACCAGTATTCCCGGTAGAATACTGGGGTCTGACCTTTAGCAACCAAAGACAAAAGCTTGTTAAACCACTCCACATATTCGGGGTCATTGCCTTTCCCGATTTCAAGGAGCCGAGGATTCTCCTCAATAAATACCTTTACCGATTGGCTTATATCTTCACCGGTAGTCATCGCTTCCGCAGAAGTACACCATATCTCATAGGGGTCTTCGCAAAAGACAATATCCATATTGGCGCAAATGTGGTCTTGCGTTGTGATATGACAGCGCAAGTAGAAGCCATTGGGCGACATATATGACATCCAACGGAGTTTCTGGTAGCCTAACTTATGAAGCTCATGCAGAATTTGCATCAGCTCATACACTCCTAAATTATGTATGTCACATTCCATATTATACATTATTCTTCAATGGGATAGGTGGCGTCGTATATTTCTTGCAGGTTTGTTCCGTTAAAACTCCAGCGGGGTGTCGGTTGTACTCCATATTTGGAGTTGAGGAGTTTGGTTGTCACGGCGGTCAGAGATGTTTCTTCTCCGAGATACTCAACCTTCTTATCGCCAATTACGGTAACGGAAACGGAGGGATCGGCATTATAGGTCAGGGTGCTTCCCATAGGTATGCCCATCTGGCTGAAATTAAGAGGCGGACGGTGTCTCGTTGCCTTGTTTTTGGAGGCTATATCGTCAGCATTGAGGTCGTTGTTCATTTCATCGCTGACTTCAGTAGTTACGTCTTTCTCATTGAAGATTTCAAGAATGGCAATCGCCTGTTCTTTTTTTATCTGGAAAAACTCACGGTTGACATTTAAGCGGTTCGGCTCGAATGCCGTGTGAAGGGCTTTCTCCAGTTTGGCACAGTTGCAAGCCTTTACCTCACAAGCATATTCAACATCAAACGGCACTGGTACGCCGGTCGTGTAAAGTTCTTTGAGGCGAGCATCAAGCTCATGACGGGTAGTCATGCCTATTTTTACGAGACCCGGCATTGCTCGGTTTGAAAGGACATAAACTATGCCCATTTGATTATCTTTTGCCATTCTTAATGTATCTTTTATGTGTTGTGCAATTTTATTTTATCAGCCTTGTTTGCCGATTACGATATTTGGATGCTAAGCGCAAATCTACAAATAAAATATGGGACCACAATCAAAGACATGCAATAAACTGGCAAGCAATGGGAATAGATTTTAAAAGATCGTGCCATTGCTATATAACAAAAGAGGATATGCCGAAACAAATCCTCTTTTTTATTGGGGGAGATTTGGGGGTTATTTTACGGGCATCTTGGCGATGCGGCGTTCGTGGCGTCCTCCGTCAAAGGGTGTGTTGAGGAAGGTGTCGACGATGGCGAGTGCGAGCGTAGGCTCGATGAAACGTGCGGGCAACACGAGCACATTGGCATCGTTGTGGGCGCGGGCAAGACGTGCAAGCTCGACGGTCCAGCATATAGCGGCGCGTATGCCCTGATGTTTGTTAAGGGTCATGCTGATGCCGTTGCCGCTGCCGCAGATGCCGATACCGGGGTAATCTCTGCCTTCCTCAATAGCGAGCGCACATGGGTGGGCAAAGTCGGCGTAATCGCAGCTTTCCTCGCTGTAACATCCAAAATCCTCTGACTCGATTCCTTGCGAGAGCAGATAGCCCTCGACGATACTTTTAAGCTCATACCCCGCGTGATCGCTGCAGATGGCGAGCTTCTTTCCGGGTTGAATAATTGACATGATTAGTTTAAGTTATTGTGTGGTTATGTTGATGTGATATTAAAATTTCTGCATGTCTACGAGACGCTTGTAATAGCCGTTCTTCTTCAGCAGCTCGTCGTGGGTGCCCGCTTCCACGATGTGACCTTCGTGCATGACGCATATCATGTCGGCATTCTTGATGGTGGATAGACGGTGGGCGATTACTATTGTCGTGCGCCCTTTCATGAGGCGGTCGAGTGCAGTCTGCACAACCTTTTCGTTTTCGCTGTCGAGCGCCGAGGTGGCTTCGTCGAGTATGAGTATCGGCGGATTTTTCAGTATGGCACGGGCTATCGAGAGACGCTGGCGCTGACCGCCGGATAGACGGCAGCCCCGGTCGCCGATATTAGTGTCATAGCCATCTTCCGACGCCATGATGAAGTCGTGGGCGTTGGCTATTTTCGCAGCTTCGATTACCTGCTCCATAGTTGCTTCGTTGACACCGAAGGTGATATTGTTGTAAAACGAGTCATTGAAGAGTATCGCCTCCTGGTTGACATTGCCCATGAACGAGCGCAGATCTTTTACGCGCAAGTCCTTGATGTTGATGCCGTCGATGGTGATTTCTCCCTCGGAGATGTCGTAGAATCGCGGCAACAGGTCGGCAAGCGTGGATTTTCCGGAGCCGCTTTGCCCGACTATCGCCACGGTGGCGCCTGCCGGGACATGCAGCGACACGTCTTTAAGCACCGGCACATTATTATTGTAAGAGAAGCTTACATCCTTGTAGTCGATTTCTCCTCTCAAAGATTTCACTTCTGCCGGCTTGTACGGGTCGCTTATCGGGTTTTTCGCACCGAGTATCCTGTCGACACGCTCCATGGAAGCGAGTCCTTTCTGGATGGCATATACGGCTTTTGACAGTTCTTTCGCCGGATTTATGATGCTGTAGAAAATCACCATGTAGTAGATAAACGACGCGGCGTTGATTGATGATATACCGGTCAATATCAGCGAGCCGCCGAACCATAGCACGATGGCGATGGTCAATGTGCCGAGAAATTCGCTCATCGGGTGAGCGAGCGACTGACGTCGCGCTATGCGGTTGCTTATGCGGTAAAATGTCTGGTTTTCGCGATGGAAACGGTAGCGCACTTTGTCTTCTGCATTGAAAGCCTTGATTATACGGAGTCCGCTGAGTGTCTCCTCGATGTTTGACATCAGCACTCCCCATTGGTTCTGTCCTTCAAGTGACTGGCGTTTCAGCCGTTTACCGATGCGACCCATCACGAGTCCTGCAAGCGGCAGCAGAATCAGCACAAACAGTGTAAGCTGCCATGATATTATAATCATCATCGTGAGACACACGATAATCATGATGGGATTTTTGAAAAACATGTCGAGCGACGACATTATGGAGTTTTCAATCTCCGCGACGTCACCCGTCATGCGCGCCATCACGTCGCCTTTGTGAGCTTCGGTGAAAAACGATATAGGCAGCTGCAGTATCTTGTCGTACATGTAGTTGCGTATGTCACGCACGATGCCCGAACGCATAGGGATGATAAAATAGGAGCTGAGGAAGGTGGTGCCGGTCTTCAGCGCGGTCATCACCACCAGCAGCCCCGACAGGGCGGCAAGCGCTCCTGAGGGACCCCAGTCCTGAATCATCAACTGAGTGTAGTAGTAGAAATTATTGACAGCCACATCCTTAAGCGATGCGCTTCCGACGGGCATGAAAGCATAGTTGGCTTCTTTTATGCCGAAGAGCATCTCCAGGATTGGAATTATCACCGCAAACGAAAACAGGGTAAGGAAAGCGGCAAGTATGTTGAAGAAGATATTAAGCGCCAGATTGACCTTATATGGCGGCACAAAACGCCTGATAATCTTAAAAAATTCTTTCATGACACAAAGGTAAATAAAAATCACGACATTTGCCGCTGCCTGTCAAAAATATCCGGCATTCTTGGCGGATGGTGAAAAAATCAATACTTTTGCGGCATAAATATAAAACAATGCACTTACAATGGTCTCCCTGACCCCTACATCCCTATTCATATGCCGATTGTCACATTTCGCTATCTTCTTGATTATTGCGGTTGCGGCGGTATGTGCCGGTTGCTCTGATGATAATCAAGACGGGCGAGAGGGGGAATCACTGCGCCGTGCCCTGGGGGTTCAGCGGTTGCGTAATCTTGCCGACGGAAGAGAGGTGTCGGGGCAAATAGCTGTCATTGTCGACAGTATGCGGCAGGCACGTCACGACATATATTATTTCTCGGCTGTAAATGTGTTGATTGACCAGCTCTTCACCGAAGGAAAGTTTGCCATGGCTGACTCACTCGCTTCCGAAATGATTCACGAAGCGGCACAGGAACGCGACTCCGTCGCTCAGGCTATCGCTCACAGAATCCGCGGACAGATGTTTTACAAACTTTCTCGTCAGCAAAAGGCTTACGACGAGTTCCGTAAGGGTCGCAGTCTGCTCCCCGACTCAACAACCGACCTGCAGGTGTTTTCCAACACCGCAAGCATAGAGGAGTGGACATGGATTTGCGCTCACGCACTGAACGACACTGCCGGGATGAACCGCTATGGCACGATGTATGCCGAGTCCGTGGCACGAATGATGGTGACCGGATGGCGTGACTCCACAGCTCATTTCCCTGTAACGGCTCTTGCCTTCGAGGCATCACGGTCGCTATCGGAGGGTGACCCGGTTACAGCCCGACATAAACTCACCTTGGCTTCCGGCATGATTAACAAAAAATATCCCGCTAACGCATACGAACATTTCTATGAGGTGCGCAGCCGGCTTAATGCCGTCTCCGGCAATATCGATGAAGCCGTCGCCGACATTGACACCCTTATCGCCGCCTATCGCTCGTTCCCATGGTTTCTACGCATCGCCCTGCGAGACAAGGCAAATTTGCTCGCCGGTGCAGATCGAAACGAAGAGGCTGTGGCGATAATGAGCCGACTTATAATGTTGAATGACTCGCTGAACTCCGAGCAGACCGACCGCCAACTTAGCGACCTGACCACACTTTACCGTTCCGAACTTGACCGCGAGCACCGCAACTCAGAGCGCCTCAAGACAATATCGCTGATTGTCATAATCGCATTGCTGACTGTGATGCTTGTAATATCCTTTATCAATGTCAGGCGTCAACGCCGTAAAAACATCATCCTCATAGAGCGTATGAGAGATTTTGACAAGCACAGGGTTGCCTGTCGTGACGATAAACAGCCTTCCACCCCCGGCTCAGTCATGGAACTTCTTGACCGGAAAATGTTGACCGACCGGTATTTTACCAATCCCGCCTTGGGGCGCAAAGAGCTTGCGGCGATGGTAGGACTGACTCCCGATGAGCTCGGGGCTATGATTAAAGCCGAAAGGGGACAGACTGTAGTAGGCTATATCAACGCCTGCCGTGCCGAAGAAGCGCGCAGGATACTTGAAGCTGCTCCTGATACGGCTATTGCAACTATAGCGGCGGACCTCGGATTCGGCACACCGCGCACCATGCAGCGGGTGTTCCACATGCATTTCGGTATGTCGCCCACCCAATTCAAAGAGCTGTCTAAAGAATCAAGAAACCGCTGACTTCAAGGTGTTTTACAGACCTTGACTGAAATTGTCGCATCATCAGGCGTAAATGTCGCATGAAAGTCGTGCCGACTCCATCTGTTATTGCATAAATTTGTAAAAAATTTATCTGTAACTTAAACCAATCATTTTTTCCAGAGCCTTTCGAAGAAGACGTGACTGAGAACCGGGCGCGGAATTATTACATTAATTTATGATATCAAGATTTAGTTGCAAATGCCTTCTATGGCTGATGCTGGCGGCAGTGGCACCTTGTTTCCAGGGTTGCAGCAACAATGACGATCCTCAGCAAATCGAGGGGCTCTTTCTTGGCCCCTACGACGAGATTGTGCTCGGAGAGGAAGGCAAGGCACTTCCGCAAGGGCGCATACTCATTGCCATAAAAGCTGAGGATGGGACGGTTTTTGAACGTGAGGCGCATCATAATCGCGATGCTTTATCTTATGTGAGACTTTCCGAGGGGCTCCGGGCGGGTACATATCGATTGCTTTATGCAACTGTTGACTCTCCGTCACATACAAGCGACGAAACCGGTTGTGAAGAATATGGTCTCGGCAGCCGCATACATGTCACAGATTCAGGCATTGCAGTAATCGATACCTATAATCCAAGACTCGGCTGCGTAGGTCTCGGCTCGAAAGACGATCCGTTTGTAATCACCAGTTCGTCGCATATCTTCCAGCTGATGATGGCGGTAAACGATTATGACTACAACCGCCTGATGCCCGAAGGCACGTATTTCAGTCAGGAATGCGATATCGACATGAAATCAATGTCGCGCAGCTGCGATGCCGAATATGGCTGGATGCCAATCGGCGCAAATACCAATACTCCTTTCCGCGGAGTTTACCTCGGTAACGGATATAAGATAAAAAATCTGATAATCAAGCGTCCACATACGGCAGGAGTAGGGCTGTTCGGCTTTCTCCACAACGCAGTCATCGACGGGCTAAAGATGGAGAAGTGTTCGGTAGAAGGTCAGTTTGCCGTAGGTACGCTCGCAGGTGCAGTTATTACGGCGGGCGACAACGACCGGGGGACCGGCACCATTACCAACTGTATAATCACCGACTGCACGGTAAGCGGCAATGAATCAAGCGCTATGCTCGGAGGATTGCTCGGTGCTGTCGACATGCATTCCAAGGCTTTGCTCGGCGATTGTTCGGCACAGAACGGCTCCGTGAGCGGCGGCATGAATGTCGGCGGCATATTCGGAGGAGCCGGGATATACTCGTCGGTGCTGGTGACGGGATGTGATAACAGCTCATCGGTCAAGGGTATTGTGGCGGGTGCAGGTGGCATCGTCGGCACCGCTGACACACTACAGGTAGTGGGGTCACGTAACTATGCCCGCATTGAGGGCCCGACTTCTTCAAACAGTCAGAGTTCCGGAACGGGGACAGGTGGTATCGTAGGCGGTTCGGGATTTTCCTGGATTACCGGATGCAGCAACGAAGGCGATGTGTCGGGCTTCGAGGGAGTAGGCGGCATCATAGGCAGCACACGCATCAAAGGAAGCCAGACAGATTCTTATTATTATAATCAGAGCGTGTTACGCTATTGCTATAATAAAGGTGTGGTGAGCGGCACACGGTTTGTAGGAGGAGCCATAGGGGAATCTCAGGCAGGCGCTTTCGGGGTATCTAACAGCGGAAGCGTCAACGCATCGGACTATGCGGGCGGTATCTGCGGCACCGCGTCAGTTGCCGTAATCCATAACTCGGCAAATAGCGGCACAGTGAATGCTTCTTCACATGCGGCAGGTATCTGCGGCAAAGCGACATGGGGTTCATTCGCAATCAATCAGAATGCGGGAGCCGTGGTCACTTCCTCCGGCTGGGCGGGAGGAATAGCCGGTCTTGCCGGCAACAATACCGTCATCACGTATTGCTCTAACTTCGCGCCGATAGACGGAGGTTCCGGCTATGCCGGCGGCATAGTAGGCGATATAGGTGAGCCGCGCGAATGGACAGGCTGGGATATCGCCGAATGTGTGGTGGGCTCGCTGGAGTGCGTGATGGGACTTGCGGGACCGTGTCTTGCCGTTGCCGAAGGTGCCGTGGAGATGGCACATGCGGTAGAAATTGCTATAAAAATTGTGGAAACAGGCATTGAAGTAGCGTTGCAAGGCTGCGATTATACCCTGTTGGGATTCGGTATCCATGAGATGCTGAATCCTGAGATAGAAGCTGAACTGCAAGCCGACATGCGCGCCGACGCGGAGGCGGCTACAGCCGACAGTGAGGCAATGCTCGCCGAAATCCGCAACAAGTGTAATCCGAACTCTCCGCAGTTTGCGCTTTCTAACTTCGGCAATTTGTACCGCGGTCAGCTTGAAAACCACGTGACATGGTACAAAGGTGAGGGCAATGACGAGATTTTCAACGAAAATATCAACGAAAAACGCGAGGCACGTGCAGAGCAACTCGAGAAGATTGCCCACATAAAAGAGATAGTGCATACGACTATTGCCGGAGTGTGTGTGGCGGTCGGTACCGTAACGCTCATAGCCGGAGAAATTGCCACGGGTGGCGCGGCTACAGCCATCCTTGCCGCCGGAGCCGTTGCCTCGATAGTGGGAGGAGTGAATGCCGTGGTGAAATGCTGTACGGAGTTTGAGAAGAATGCCGTGATTATATCGCAGTGTGTCAACGCTGAGACGGTCAGGTCGGGTGGCAGACATTCATCCATAGCCGGGCGTCTTTGTGACGGATGTATGATTTATGACTGCCTGACCACCATAGGCACCAACGGTGAATTTGCCGGTGACATAGGCAATCATTGCGAGGTGAGCCACAATATATCTCTTGCACCTCACGACGGGTCCAAGCCCGACGGTGCATTGAACAGATGTGTCTACGCCGACTCCTCTCTCGGCAACGGGGTCACAAAATGGAATGACGACATACTTTCGGTGTCTTATGACATGATGGCAAAAGAATCTACCTTTACGGCACTCGGTTTTTCATTCGGCAACAGTGGGCGATGGATATTGTCGTCGCAAGAAAAGTGTCCGTATCCTAATGTGTCGGAGATGAGAAAATAAAGATATAATAAAAAGATAAGTCAGTGATGAAAAAGATAAATATAAAGACTTTACCGTGGATATTGGGAATTTTTATGGTCATCGGCATTACAGGATGCCGGGACGACAATCCGGAATATAATGTGCCGGGCGAGCTTCAGGGGACAGGCGACGGTCGCGTCACGGTAGTTCATCTGCGTACTTTGGGTTTGGACGGACAGGACACTCAGGGCGATGTCACATTCTGCCTTGAGAATCCCTCTTCGCTTCAAGCGTTGAAATTTGCCGGTCATCTTCGTAATGGCGATGACATCCGAGACGATGGCTCGTTGGCATGTCATATACGCATAGGGTCGACCGATATCCCCGACGGAGAGTATTTCATGAAAATAGAGGGCGAGAATGTCTGGGGATTAGGGTCACGCAAGGTGAGGTTCATCTCCAATGTCGGAGAGGAGGCTCAGACTGCAGCCATGAGCTATGACGATCTTGAAGGGTCGGGTACATCAGGCGACCCTTATCTTATTAATGACGATGGCGACTTCCTCACTATGATATGGTATCTTGAGGAAGACCCTGACCACGGCTACGAGAAACATTTCTTGCAGACAGAATCGTTTGATGTGCCGCGCCGCAGCCAGATGATCGACGGTCATGTCTACGCTCCGGTGCAATTCTCGGGGACATACGACGGCGGAGGTCACGAGCTGCGCAATCTCACCTATCAGGGAGGGTCGAATGAGGAAACCGACAGTGATGTGGGTCTCTTCGAGATGCTCTTTTCGGCAACGGTGAAGAATCTTGCCATCAGCCGGGCGATGGTGGTTAATGCCGCCAGCCGTGTCGGTCTTGTCGTCGGTCGTGCCTACGGTTACTGCAATCTTGAGAACATCACGATTGACGGCTCCATCACGGCTTCCGGAAGCGATATAGGCGGTCTTGTCGGGGAGTCATTTGCCGCGCTCCGTCTTAAAAATATAAAGATAGGCGCTTTCTCGCTCATCGGGAGTGAGACGACCGCCGAAGATGTGGGCTTGCTCGTAGGCGAGCAGTTTCAGAACGACCTTACGGTAGATGGCGTCACCACGCCGGGTCATGTATTCACGGTGACAGGATTTAGGAATGTAGGAGGTCTCGTAGGCAACCTAAGTGTAAACTATGCTAATCTCAGCAACATCACGCTTGAGCATAGTGTGGACCAGGAAACAAGCGGTGTCAAAATCGTTTACGGGGCAGAAAAGTATGTCGGCGGTCTGATAGGCAACCTGCAGGCGCTTCATTCCATTGAACTGAATAATGTGAATGTCAAGGCTCCGGTGCGCGGTGGTCAGGATGTAGGAGGGCTTGTCGGTCATGCCTACGTGGCGCATGCCACGGTTAATGGCGCACTTGTATCTTCAGTAGTGAGCGGGGGCGTGTCGGTTGGCGGTTTCTTCGGCTATCTCGGTTATCCGATGCCCGGCGCCAAAATCACCTTTGATTGCGAAAGTCGTCCGGTGAGGTATGTGGTCAAGTCGTCGGCTGACGCCGAGGTGAAGGGCGACACCTATGTCGGAGGCATGATCGGCTATTACGATGCTTCCTACGGAGAAATGAATATTAAGGGACAAGTGGAGATTGCCGTTAACGTGAAGGGCGGCTCAAATGTAGGCGGCGCATTCGGATATGCCGCGGAACTCCTCACATTTAATCCTTATAAAATTAATTTCTCGTCGACCACCATGCGAGTCGAGGCTTCCGACAGTAACGCCGGAGGGGTAGTGGGCCTGGCGCATCACGCCTCGTTTGACGGGGACAACCGCTTTGATCCGGGATTCAAGCTTCCTAACATACCGGCATGCTTCAGCGGTGTGGTGACCGCTGCCAAGAATGCCGGAGGTATTGCGGGCAAGCTCGAGGCAGTGTGCGCGATTTCCGGTCTGGCGAGTGCGGCGACAGTCACGGCGACAGACTCCGATGCCGGAGGCATTGCGGGATGGCTCGACTATGATGTGAACAACTGCGTGAACTATGGTCGCGTCGATGCCAACCAGAGTGCAGGCGGTATCTATGGCGCGACGGCAAAAGAGGATAAAATCACTATTCTTAAATGTGCGAACTATGGCGATATACATGGCAATAGCAACGCCGGTGGCATCGCAGGATACACGAAAATGGCAAAAAATCCCCGCTTCTCAATTTCCACATGTTATAATTCGGGCAATATCAGGAGCGTAAATGCCGGAGGTATAGCCGGATTTGTGGGCTGTGACGACACGGGCAGCAAGAACCAGGAGTTTGACATCAAATACTGCGCTAACCGTGGTATAGTCGAGGGCATGGGCGGCAGCAATGGTTACTCCGCCGGAATTGTAGCTATGATGGATCATCGCCACGGCTATGTGTCGCAATGTTGGAACGAAGGGGAAATCTCGGGCCCGGCGCAGAAAGCCGTTGCCGGCATAGTGGCTCACATGGGCGACGGGGGTGGCAGCGGATTGCACTATAACTACGGATTGGTGACCCGTTGCATCAATTATGGCAAAATCAGTTCATCCGACTCCAACACACGTGTCGGGGGCGTTGTCGGTATTCTGGAATACGGTTTCTCGATGGACTATGGACATAAGATAACTGATTGTGCCAACTATGGCGATCTGCCTTCCAAACAGAAGCATGACAATGGCGGAATACTCGGCTATACCGAAGCATACACCAACACCTACCGCACATTCAACAAGGGGAAGGTGTCGTACGGCAACGCCATCATAGGCGACCATCAGGGTGCCTCCCTATTCCACCATAGCCACAACTACTTTCTGGAGGGCACCGGCAAAGACTGGCCTTCCTCGACAAAAGTAAGTGCCGGCGACCTTTGCAAAGAGAGCACCTATAGCGACTTTGATTTCAAAGAGATCTGGGCAATGACTCCCGACGGACCGCAGCCTTATAGTGTCCCCTTTAACGAGTGAGCATGCGCGTCAAAAATAATAGGACAATGTGAGATATGCACCTTGTAGAAATGATTTTTTCGGATAGAACTTGCTGAAAGGAATTCCGTTGTAGGAGAGATGCCGATATTGACTATATACGTCAAAATTTGACATCAAATATCCGGCATTGAATCCACAAGGACCTACGTTTACGTAGACTCCGGCTCTTAAATCCATGGCACACCATTGACCTGCGCTTGTACTGACTTTTTTGTCATCATACTCAGGCCAATGGGTGTCCTGGCGAATCCACACCTGTGCGTACGGGATATTCATCATGATTCCCGGTTCTGCGAATAATCCTAAATCTACCTGACCTACTTTAAGTGCCGGAGTCTTCAGAATCACGGAAGGGTGTAAATAGATGTTCCACGGCTTGTTGTCGTCACTTTCTATCTGCCAATTATTACCGGATGGAAAGCCTTCTTCATAGTACACCTCCCAGCCTCCGATTGCCCCGCCGATTCCGATGTAGTGATTAAACATATAATGATATCCTAATTCCAGCTGCCAAGTGCAAGCTGAGGTAAGCATTCCTGTAATGGATGCCCTATTGCGGGTGAAGTCAAAGTTAGTCTCCTCTTTATTTCCGGCACATATCGAACATGCCGAGACAAACACTGCAATCAGTGCGCCAAATTTTTTCATTGCCGTTTTGTTGAATGTGAGTGGTTGCTTCGATAATTCGAAATCTCATGAGGTCTTGTCATAACTTTCCGATTTTCACAAAGATACTAATTCTTTTCTTTGTAAAGAAAAGAATTAGGCAAAAGTTTTTCTTTGTAAAGAAAAAGGAGAACGCGGTACTAGTATAGAGTCATTTGTACAACCCGCTATGTGGTGTTGGTGTTTTGGACGTGAGTAAGGAGTTCATAGCTGATGCTGCCAAAGTTGTAAAAAGTATTGGAGTTGTAAATAATGGAATGAACTGAAATTGTTTTTTTGGGGGACAAAATACGCAATGAAAGTGGAACAAATCATACAATAATAGTGGAATAAATCATACAATGAAAATGGAACAAATCATACAATGAAGACAGGACTAATGATACAATAATTATGGGATAATTCATGCAATAAAATAAGGATATTTCATGCGTTTAATAAAATAATCACTATATTTGCCATTCATAATCAACACAATTCCTTATGGCAAAGCAGTTATATCGCCCCAGGATAGCTGACACTACTCTTGGTGAGAAATTGGAAGGCATAGGTGCCGTTCTCATTGAAGGCCCAAAATGGTGTGGAAAAACCACTACTGCGGAACATCACGCAAAAAGTGTCATATACATGGATGATCCGGCGACACGAATTGCCAATCTGGAGGTTGCTGATATAAATCCGGCGCTGTTGCTTAATGGTGATAATCCCAGGCTCATTGATGAATGGCAGCTTGCCCCACAGATATGGGACGCAGTGCGGTTCATTGTTGACCATCGGGGAGAGGAAGGTTTGTTTATCTTGACCGGCTCGGCAGTGCCGCCGATGGGCGATGACAATAATAAGATTACGCATACCGGCACCGGTCGTATCGGGAGGATGAAAATGCGCACCATGAGCTTATGGGAGTCGGGTGAATCTTCGGGCGCTATAAGCTTGAAATCATTGTTTGCCGGAGCCAGTGAACTTACCGCTACAAATGATGTTGGACTTGAGCAAATAGCCTTTATGACTTGTCGCGGTGGTTGGCCCAGGGCGATATCCCAATCTCCACGCGCATCGCTCGAACGGGCTACCGACTATTTTGAGGCGGTGATAAATTCAGATATAAACCGTACCGACTCATCACTTAAAAATCCGACGAAAGCCGCTCTGCTGATGAGGTCGTATGCGCGGCTTGCAGGTACACCTGCGCCGTTGACCGCGATTGCTGCAGACATGGCATCCTCAGAAAACGCGATGCCTGACAGCCGTACGGTCCAGGCATATATTAATGCTCTCAAGTTGATTTTCGTGATTGAAGACATGCCTGCATGGAATCCAAATTTACGGAGCAAAGCAGCTATCCGAACAAGTGACACGCGCTATTTCGTTGATCCGTCAATAGGTGCGGCAGCACTTGGAATTGGTCCTGATGACTTACTTTCCGATTTAAAGACTTTTGGATTTTTCTTTGAGGGGCTTTGTGTGCGCGATTTGCGAGTATATGCGGAAAGGTTAAACGGCAGAGTGTACCATTACCGCGATTCCAAGGGACTGGAATGTGACGCGGTGATTCATCTGCGCAACGGAAAGTACGGACTTGTCGAAATCAAGCTTGGAGGCGACAGGCACATTGACGAAGGGGCGGCGAATCTATTGAAACTGCGCGACAAAATTAATACCGACAATATGTCGGAACCATCGTTTATGATGGTGTTGATTGCTGTTGGAAAATATGCGTATCGTCGTAAAGACGGGGTCTATGTTGTGCCTGTCACTTGCCTTAAAGATTGAGGAAGACTTGTCAGATAGCTTCGCTGTAGGCGGAAAATGCAATCGGGAGCATTATGCCGCCGGTCACGGGGATGCCGCTGCTGCCGCCTGCGCCGAAGTTGAGTGAGTAAGTGTAGCGGCAGCCGGGTTGCCAGTTGATGCTTACGGGGATACGGAGGTCGCCGAAAGTCACGCTGCCGTCGGCATTTCTTTCGCCGATAAGCATTGTGTCGCTATCCTTGGGAGTGTCAGACCCATCGGATAATTTCCATACTGCGCAGCGGAATGTGATGCTTACGCCGTCGCTGTAGCCGGTTTCGGCTGTGGCATTGTCTTGTGACTGGGGGATGAGGTGCATGACTGTCTCATCGCCGAGGCTTTCCATGTGGCTATTTACAGTTTTTGTAGGGAAGGAAGCTTTGGATGACTGAGGTGCTCCCGAACTTACGTCCCATTTTGCCTGCTGCCGTCCTGACGGGAAGATGAAATCACCCTGCATGTAGACATGATTCACTATTATTTCGCTGATTTCCACGTGGAGCTTACGGCTGGAGTTTTGAGCGGTGAACACTATTTCTGAAAGCGCCTGGCGGAACTGCATCGGCACACTCCCGTCATTTGCCGTACGGTGAAGACTTGTGGCATATTGCAGTGTCGTCTGTCGTGATGCTTCGTTGGCGACATTAAACATACATAACTTTGCACGGGTCATTTCTACATCAAGCAGCGGGGTGCATTCGCGATTTGCTGTCTTATCGTATCGGTAGGCAAAGAAATCCACGTCGCCTTCCGAGGGCCAGAGATGGGGCTTCCCGGTATTGATCCATCTGCCTCCTGAAAAGGCGACAAGCTCTTCGTCAATAAATGGTGTGCCATTATTACGTGCCGAGATAATGAAATTCTTGACATCATTGTCTGCGGCAGCCGAAATCTGCCGAGACGCATTTACGGGAGTCACGCTAAAGGTGATTTCATTGGGTGCGACGGGAGTGTCATATCCTTCGTCAACTGAACAGGCTGTCATCATCACGACTGCAATGCTTGCCAGAAAAAGCCCTTTTATCATAATGTAGATGAATTAAATAATACCTAAAATTTCCTTAAATGTTAAATTTTCATTCACTTTCCTTTGAAACAAGAAATATGAAGAAAGGTTCGCGGTATTATTTAATTTAACATATTTTTAGAACTCAAGGCTTTTATCGAGCAAATAAAAACAAGATGATGTGTCGAGTTATGCATTTTGACACATCATCTTGCGTATATGGAGACTTTAAGATATTATTTTACCGGGGAGACGAGGAAAGAATAGGTGTAGTCGCCTGCGTTAAGCCGATATGGGGCGTGAGGTTGCGCGCCCCAGCTGTTGTCGCCCGCAAGACCGCGCTGCGCGAGGTCGACATTGAGCCATACATTACTGCGCGAATGGCGTACGTCGCTTGTGTGCATCTGTTGTTTACGCACTCCAGGGTCGAGGTCGGCAGGCGTGACATCGAGTGCGCTCACATTCAGTGGCTGCATACCGGTCACCATGATGCCCGCACCCGACTTGTCGGTAAGGGTAGCCCAGCGTACGTCGGTGTGATTGCCTGTCTCTTGCGGGAATATGTACGGGAAGAACATATCGTTGACATTGCCGCTCCAGATGCCCATAAAAGAAGATGTATTGCGGTCGGAATAATTCTCCCATGGACCTCTGCCGTACCATGTAAGATTGTCAAAATGGCGCGGCATGGGAATCTGCATCCCGAAACGCATCAACTCGGGGGTGTCTTCGCTGCAATGCAGGCGGGAGGTGATACCGAGAGTGCCGTCAGGAAATATTGTGTATATAAGAGTATAATCGGCATCGACATCGGCAAGCCTGTAACGTGCGGTCACAGTTTGGAAAGGTGCGTTGGAGGTGTGGGTGACTTCGGTCACTTTCTTGTTTTCGGCGGCACAGCGCCACGCGTTGAGCCGTATGTGGTCTCCGCTGCCGCGGTCGTTGTCGGTCGGCGCGCGCCAGAACGAAGGCGTCGGCACACCGGCAATAAGGTTGTGTCCGTTAACCGAGTAGCCGCGTAATTCGCCGTTACGGCTGTCGAACTCTATTTTTATGCCGTTATCACATTTGAATATCCAGTTGCCATGTTCGGTTGTCATTTTGGACTGTGAGCCTGTGGCATCCGGTAGGTCAAACGAGTCATGGACGGCTATGGCAAACTGCTCGTGCGCCACTTCATGACCGGCTGGGATGATGTCGTCGCCCGCGCGCGTGAAAGCATACACGGAGAGATGGTATTCGTTGCCGTCGTTGATGTCAATCACCGGGAATCCTTTTATCTTTACGTCCTTGCTCTTTCCGGCGGGAAGCGCAATGTCGATATCGCCTGAAGCAATATGATCGCCGTTTTTGAGGAGTTCCCATCGGAACGTGTAGTCCTTGAGGTCGCGGTACATGAAATGGTTCTGTGCCTCAAATTCGCCCGAAGCTACATTGAGCGGTGCAAAACGGATGTCCTGATATACCTTTTTGACTTCCATAAGCCCGGGATGGGGTGTGCGGTCGGGGAGCACAAGCCCGTTTATGCAGAAGTTTTCGTCATTCGGATATTTGAATGCTCCGAAGTCGCCGCCGTATGCCCAGTAAGATTTGCCGTTCTCGTCTTTCGTGAGCAGTCCCTGGTCAACCCAGTCCCAGATGAAACCGCCCTGCATCTGCGGGGAGTTACGGATAATGTCGAAATATTCCTGGAAATTGCCGGTGGAGTTGCCCATTGCGTGAGCGTATTCACACATGATATAGGGGCGTCCCGGATTTTCACGTGACGCGTAATCTCTCATGTACTCCATCGCGGGATACATGGGACAAACGATGTCGGTGTTGCTTCCCTCCCCTGCACGTTCAAACTGTACGGGGCGGCTGTTGTCACGTGACTTGATCCAGTCGTAGGCGGCGATGAAGTTGTCGCCGTTTTCACACTCGTTGCCGAGCGACCATGTAATCACGCTGGGATGATTCTTGTCGCGTTCGACAAGGAGATGCTCGCGGTCGAGTATCGCGTCTTTCCATACGGGGTCATGTGAGGGGTGTCCCTCCTTGGGATGCCAGTCCATGCCGTGAGCTTCCACGTTTGCCTCGTCGACGATATATATTCCGTATTCGTCGCAAAGGTCATACCATAACGGTGACTGAGGATAGTGGCTTGTGCGCACGGCGTTGATATTGTGGCGCTTCATGGTCATGATATCCTTCATCATCGTCTCGCGGTCAACTGCATGCCCGGTCAGGTGGTTGTGTTCATGAAGGTTTACGCCGTGGATTTCTATCGGCTTGCCGTTGATGGTGAGGCGGCTGTCGGTTATCTCGACTTTGCGGAAACCTATCCGCGCAGAGGTTGCCTCGATTACCTTGCCGTCGCTGCCCGAAAGCGTGAGTACAAGGGTATAAAGGTAGGGAGTCTCGCCGCTCCATTTGTTGATATTCCTTATTGTTGCCACGAAATTGACGCTGTCGGTCGACTCCTTACCGAGGGAAATCGCTTTCGAGGTATTGAACTCACGCTTCCCCGTTGCATCGTAGAGCGACGCGTCGAGGCGCGTTGGTGCTGTCACTCCGGAGAGATTCTGTAACTTCACTTCAAGGTTAAGCTCCCCGTTGCGGTAATTGCGATCAAGCCCCGCATCGGCGAAGAAATCGAGTATGCGCTGCTGACCGGTCGAGTATAGATATACGTCGCGGTCTATGCCTGAAAGACGCCAGAAATCCTGGTCTTCCAGATAGGAGCCGTCGGTCCAGCGGTACACTTCGCATGATATGCGGTTTTCGCCCGGCTTGAGATATCGGGTGATGTCAAATTCGGATGGATTCTTGGTGCTTTGCACATATCCCGCCTTATGACCGTTGACCCAGACATACATACCCGCTGTCGAGCCGTCGAAATGGAGATACACTTGTCTGCCGTCCCATGATGAGGGGATGGAAAAGGTGCGCGTATAGCTTCCCACGGGGTTATCGTCATGCGGGATATTGGGGATATTGTTGGGATAGGGATAGACTACATTAGTATATATGGGGATGCCATATCCCTGCAATTCCCAGTTTGACGGTACGGGAATTGAGTCCCATGATGATGTGTCGTAGCCCGATTTGTAAAAGTCAGCCGGGCGGTCGGCAGGTTTCGGAGAAAACTTGAATGCCCATTTGCCGTTGAGGCTCATAAACCACGGTGATGACGCGTGATCGCCTTTTATAGCCTCAGCGTCCGAAGGGTAGGGGAATGCCGTTGCTCTCGGGGTGAGCCTCCCCTCAGCAAACACTTGTGGATTTTCCCAGTCATTGACAGCGGCGGAGATTCCACCCGCCATGGTCGCTGCCAGCAGCAATAATGAAAGTCGTCTGTACATCTTAGATTGCAATAATGTGTTGGTTGGTCATGTCCCGTAAAGATACATAAAATTCGCCATTAATCAACCATCTTTTGTCGCAATAGATGACGCGTAGCCTCGTGTCGTACACAGTGTGTGTCAGAATCAATCTTGTCGCCCCTCGACCGATTTGAGAAATGCATTATCGGGATTGAGTAAGACTCAAACCTCTTGTATTTTGAATTATTGCGAAAGCAAATCGTTACCCGCCTGCTTCTCGTTCAGGGCTTATTCTGTTGGCTTGATAAAACCGACCGCCCGACGGGGTTTATCAGCCGGTTTCGCTTGCAGTTCTGCAAGGGTGGTGTTGATTGCTTCTATTTGCGCCCTGGTATCTTCGTTGATGTCGTTGTAGTCGGCGAATATCTCCTCTAAATCTTGTTTGAGTTCGTTGAAATTCTTTTCAAGAGTAGACAAGCGACTGAGTGGCGAATTTTCAGTTATCATTTGCCTGATAGTGACAAATGCGCGCATTATGCCCATATTTATTTGTATTGCGGTTTTTGAGGCTAATACGCTCGAAAGCATTGCAACTCCTAATTCAGTAAATACATTCGGTAGTTTACGGACACCTCCCCAACTTGATGTCACAATTTGTGATTTCAAGTCGTTCCATTCATGTATTGTGAGCTGGAACATGAAATCCTCGGGGAATCGCTCGGCATTGCGTTTTACTGCCTGATTCAACGCCCTTGTTTCCACTCCGTACATTTCTGCAAGATCACGGTCGAGCATCACCTTTTGACCTCTTATCTCGTAGATCTTATTCTGAATAATCTGTAACTCGTTCATGGCTTCGCTTCGATATTGATTTGTTTCTTACAATGAAGGGTTTTCCGACATATTCGAGTGAATATTATGTTTATTTGATAAAAAAAGTGGGAGTTCTGTTTTAAGAATTCCCACTTCAGTACCCAGACCCGGGATATTGATATGAAAACGCATGAAAATGAATAGAACCATTCGCAATGGTTTTCAGATAGTTATATGTAATTAGTCTTCTATTCATTTATAGCCGTTTTCGATATTTTTTGCCAAGTAGTACACTTTTAGTACACCACAGTTGTTATAGAACTGTTAATGACTCTTTAATGCAAATTTACGAATTACTTTTGAATGTGTAAATTTGTGGAAAAGAAAAGTTTACACATATGGCAAATATCAAGACAAAGAACAAACAAAACCCTAAACTACAGCAGTCTGTACTGAGCGACGGACGGGCCAGCCTTTATCTTGAGTTTTACCTCGGGCGAACCGAAACTCCCGTCGTTGATGATGACGGCAACCCAGTGTATTACACCGAAGGTGCGATGAAAGGCAAACAAAAATACAAAATCAAGCATGACCGCCGAAAAGAAAATCTGAATCTATACATCTGGATTGCACCCCGTACCCAACAGGAGCGCATCCAGAACAAGAATACGTTGGCTCTTGCCGAGAAAATCCGATTTGAGAGAGAACAGCGTTTGCTTGAGGACCGGGAAGGCTACCGATTGAAGAAAGAGCGTATCGCCAACGTCCACGACTTTTTTCAAGAATACATAGACACATACACCAGAGCAGACAAGCGCATGATTGAAATGGCTCATCGGCGTTTCCGTGCTTTTCTCAGCGAAACTCCGGCATATAAGATGTATGACCGAATCATAAGACCTCAGCAACTGACTAAGGAAATGATGCTTGCCTTTGTAGAGTATCTGAAAGCTCACGGCAAAGGTGAAGGCCCACAATCAGTATTCCAGCGTTTCAAGAAAGTCATAGCTTATGCCGTTGAAAAGGAAATCTTGTCGAAGAACCCTTGTATGGGTATTACCATCAAGGTTGACGAAAAGACTTTGAAGAAAGAAATCCTTTCTCCCGAAGAGATAGAAAGATTGATGGCAACACATTATGCCAATGAAAATCCAGTCATACAACGAGCTTTTCTCTTTAGCTTATTCTGCGGGTTACGCTGGTGTGATGTAAGCGATATAACTTTCCGAAATATTGATTACGCCAACAAACTTCTGATTTTTGAGCAGAACAAAACACGCGGGCACAGCTCGGCGAGTGGTGTGGTAATCCCTCTTAACGATGATATTCTATCTCTTGTAGGATACCCGGCGACAGAAGAAGAACGCGATAGTCTAATATTTCCGCTACCTTCTCATACCGCTTGCCTAAAGGCTGTGAAAAGATGGGTAAAAAGAGCTGGCATTAGCAAGCATATCACATGGCACTGCGCCCGTCATAGTTTCGGAGTTAATTTGCTTAATCGCGGAGCGAATATAAAGACGGTATCAACCCTTTTAGGACATAGCAGCTTACGGCATACGGAAAAATACACACGAGTTAATGACGACCTTATGATGAAGGCTATAAACAGCCTCGGCAGTGTCAGCTATGCAAGCCCGAATAACTTTCCACGGGATTGAGTGTTATATGGTTGTAGATGTGAGCTAAAAAGCTTAACTTTGCATACGGAATCGCAGTCAAAATAATTTTGATTGTGGATTTAGTGGTCGGACATCGGGAGGGATACCCGGTGTCCTTTTTCTTCTCATCGCCCGATTTCGCTCCACATTTGCATAATTCAAAAATTTTTCGTATCTTAATATAGCAATCCGACAAGGGTATCAGTCATTTTCAGTCCGGAGACAGTCAAACGCAGTCGCAAGGTGCTGAAAATTTGGACAATCCGTTTAGGAGTTGTAGTTTCGTTGCGCCGAAAGGAGAAATGACCGCCGAAAAGAAAAAGCAGGACGCATGGCGGAATAACGCGGACAAAGCCGGACACTGCGAACCATCTCGGATTTCTCCTTGTTGAAAGTAACGGAGCAATGGCAGCCGACGTGCCGGGCACAATGATTAAAACCGCTATGATGATTGCAGCGGCATCAGTGTTCCCCCTCTGCCGACAGCACCCTTGTGAAAGGTGATTATCGCCGATATAATCAGGCAGATTCAAGACCGTTATCAACGCGGAATAATCCGCACTCGATAACAGGCAGCCCCGCTATTGCCTTATATCCCGTGGCAAAAGCCGGGCATCAGAGCCGATATTTCAGCGGTTTTCGCCATTTTGCGAGTACACGGACGAGTGTCCGATATTAGTTTAACCGCCGACCAGCCTTATCCCTCCGGGTGTAGTCATGGGTTGGAAGGCACATATTAACCCTATTGACAACACCCCAACATCTGTATGATGATACCGCTAACGTATTTAATTTCTAAAAGCCCATGCCCGATGCGCTAAGACTTTCACAGACCACTAATCAATCCACATCCACAATGAACATGACTGACTTTTTGCATCTCCCTTTGGTGGAAGTCCTCAAACTTCTCGTAAGGGGGTCGGTGGAGGAATATCTCACCGAAAAGGAAGCCAACGCTTCCGCACTCGCCGTCACCACGGTAAATAACGAATGTGACTCGCTCGACATGAAGGGAGCCTTGGAGTTCCTCAATTCCAACGGCTACCCGATAAAGAGAGGACAGCTCTACAAGGAAACGAGCGCGGGAACCATCCCATTCCAGAAATTCGGCTCCAAGCTGCATTTCAGAAAATCCGAGCTGCTGCAGTGGGCGGAGGCGCGCCTCATCGACGGAAACGCTGTCGGAGTTCTCGTACCCGCCACAACAGGGAAAGGAGGGAGGCGATGAAAAAAGAAGAAAAAGCCGCAGAAAAGACCTCCCGCAATCCCTTTCCCATTGATGTTCTTCCGAGAAAGATGCGTGAAATCATAGACGAGGCAAACACGACCCTCGGATTTCCGAAAGACTATCTCGCCATGTCGATGCTGACGGCGATTGCCGCCGCTGTCGGAAACACACACAACGCCGAACACATGGCAGGCTGGCAGGAATACTGTATTCTTTTCGTCGCACTCGTAGGTCGTCCGGGAGCCAACAAGAGCCATCCGCTGAGCTTCGCCATACAACCGCTCATAGATTTCGACGCGGAGCAGTCGGCAATCTTCTCCGAGGCTATGAAACGCTATCTTGCGGCGATGGAGCTGTCGCCGAAAGAGAGAGCCGCAAACGGCTATGATACGAACCCGACCGAGCCGAGGCGCATCCGCTTCACAATGCAGGATGTCACGCCGGAGGCGGTACACCGCATCCTCTCGGAAAATCCGAGGGGGCTGTGCCTCTATGCCGACGAGCTTGCCGGGTGGTTCAAGAATTTCAACCGCTACAACAACGGCTCCGAATCTGAGTTCTGGATGTCGGTGTTCAACCACAAGGTAGCCATGTCCGACCGCAAGAGCAGCCAGAGCGGTGTGTTCATCCGCAATCCGTTCCTCTGCGTCATCGGCACGATCCAGCCCAAAGTGCTGGGCGAGCTTGCCGCAGGGAACCGCAACTCAAACGGCTTCACCGAGCGTTTTCTCTATGTGGTGCCGGACGACCAGACAAAGGCGAAATGGAACAGCGAGAGAAAATCGCCTTCATTCGACATCGTTTCGGCGTGGCGTGAGGTTGTCGGCAGACTGACCGGGATTGTTCCTGCGGCTGACAGCGGCGGCGACATAATGCCCGAAAGTGTGCCGTTCTCGCCTGACGCGCTACAACGCCTCTATTCTTGGCAGAATGAATCGACCGAGCGATGCAACGCCGAAGGGAGCGACACTCTCACGGCGATTGCGAGCAAACTTGAAATCTATGCCGTGCGGTTTTGTCTTCTGCTCGCCCTCTCCGACTGGGCGTGCGGGGCAAAAAAGAAGAAGGCGATAGAGGCGGCTACGGTCGAGAGGGCAATCCGTCTGACGGAGTATTTCCGGGTAACGGCGACGAGGGTGCAGGGCATCATCGGCGAGGACGCGCTGACCGATGTGCAGCTTGCCGTGATGTCGGAACTGCCCGCCACGTTCACCACCGCCGAGGGAGTTGCCATAGCCGGGAAATGCGGAATGGCGGAACGCACGTTCAAGAAATTCCTTCGCGACAGGCGGGGCGTTTTCTTCACCCGTGATGCCTACGGCTCTTATTCCAAACTTTGAATTTACCCCATGCACACCTTGCACTTTTGCACACTCCCGACCGTGCAAGAGTGCAAGGAATGCACGGGGTTATCCCTGAATTTGAAATGATGACAACAGAGTTTTTTCCCGGTGTACCACTATACTCATTACAGTGGTTTACCGCCCTGCGACCCATATCCGGGGAGCAGTCCCATCCGTGCTGCCGCGCACGGAAATTACAGCCATGCGGGAAATTCCTTAGCATATTAGGGAATTTTCCGAGCCGCATATCGTTCCGATACGCTGAAAATGTCCCCAATATGCCAAAGAGGTCAACCCCTTTGGAATCCCCGCGCCAACGAGGGCAGAGCCGGGCTTGCCCGGACTATGCCGAGTGCAGCCGGGGAAAGACCGTTGGTCAATCCCCGGAACGGCTTAACAGAAAGCCGTACATTCCGATTGCTCCGCAACTGAAACTCGTCCGCCTATGAGCTACGCAGTGTTACACATCATCAAGGCGAACTCGTCACTGAACTCGATAGCCAAGCATATCGAGCGCACCGCCCATCCCGAAAACGCGGACCCGGCGAGGACGCATCTCAACCGCTACAATCTGGTCGAATATCCCGACGGGATAACGGGGCTTGCAGCGGCAGTCGAACACCGCATAGCCAATGCCGGAATTACCCGCAAAATCTCCGACAGACAGGTCCGGTGCCTCAACTTGGTAATGACCTCCGACAACGAGGGTATGCAGAAAATCATCGACAGCGGCAAGCTCGACGAATGGATTGCCGACAACATAAAATGGGCGCGCGACACATTCGGCAGCGACAATGTTGTCGGTGCCGCCCTGCACATGGACGAGCGTACTCCGCATCTTCACATAGCCGTCGTTCCGATAGTGACCGCCGAGAGGAAGAAGAAAGCAAGGGAGGCTACGGCAAAGAAGCGTTACCGCACCAAAGCCGCCAACCGTCCGAGGCTGTGCGCCGACGACATAATGGAACGCGGGAAGATGAGCCGCTATCAGGACATCTATGCCGAGGCTATGGCGAAATACGGTCTGGAGCGTGGCATCCGTGGTTCCGAGGCGCGCCACATCGGACAGCACGAATATTACCGTGACTGCATGGTGAAGCAGAAAGGTCTTGAAGAAGACATCGGCAACCTCTCCATTGAGAAAAGAAAGCTCGACAAAGAGAAAAAATCTTTGGAGAGCAAGGTGGAGAACCTTGAGTGCCGTACAACCGCACTCGACACCCGGAAGAAAATGCTTACGCAGGTCAACGAGGAGATACGGCAGCAGAACAATGAACTCTATTCCGAAAACTCCCGGTTGACCGAGGCTAATTCTTCTCTCGCCGCCGAAAACAAATCGCTTGCGGCAACATCGTCAAAACTGTCTGATGATGTTGCCCGACTGCAAATGCAGAAACTCAACAACGAGTCAAACGGAGATTTCCAGAAATACAAGGCTGACATAGCTCGGTATTTCCCCGACCTTGAAGATTTGTTGAATTGGGGACGATACTGCACCCATATCGGATTTCCAGACCGCTTCACGCAGCGCATACTTGCCCAAGAAAAGGTAGGGTTTGCCGGAGCCCTTTTCTCATCGGAACACAATCAGATCTTTCGCACGGAAGGGTCGGTTGCCAAATTGGAAAGAGATCCGGAAAACAAACACCGTTTCATCTTGAATATTGACGGCGTGAGCGTCTTTCAGTGGTTCCGGAATATGGCTCGCAAACTCCTTGAAAAACTCGGCTTCAGACCAAAAGAGCCAAGACAATTACACAAGCATAAAATCTGATTGCAAATTAAGTTCCTGGATGTATTGAATTTCAGGAACTTAATTTTTTTGAAGATAATCTGTTTTATTCAGTTTAAATGTCTTCTTAATGTGAAATAGACCACTCGCCAAATTCCTTGCCATATCTAATTTCTTTACCATTCCTATTATATTCTGTGCCAAATTTGTCTACAAAGCCTCCATGTATCGGCAAAAGTGAATCCATATATTTTTTACTATATTCAGGAGTGAAAGATTCTATTATCTCCCACCAATAATCCTTATTGATAATGCGCATTATTTGAGCAAAATCAAGCATTGGAATCATGTAGACAACCACCCCATTCCCATTTATGAAAAAAATAGACCACCCGCCATCAATCTTGGGACTACCGTTACATTTGAATTTGCAGGCTGCAATATAAGAGTTTCCTTGAGGTAGCCAACCGACAAATGAACGCCATAAACCAAAATAAGTCCGAAATGAAACGGGACAATCGTTATTTAACTGCCAATAATTTGCATAAGGCTCCTTGATAAATACACTATCCATATAGATTTCGTTTATGCGTATACAAATCGGATGTTTCTCATTATCTCCTCCCATGTGAATATCTTTTAATACTGAGACTGCACAAGGCTCATGAAAAAAGCCGCCCAATAGGTAAGCGTCACCCAATACCTTATATGCCCATTGTTCGTGTTCATCGACATTGATTATAAATTCGGAGTATTTGTCGCTATCATTATTGTCTAATAATCCTTTTTGGAGATAGATATCCTTAATGCTGTCTACGTTGGCTGTTGCGATATAAGTCCATTCAATAATGTCAACGGATTTTGCCGACACCGAATCTTTGATGTTTTTAATCACTATCGATTTAATCCACTCAGTAAGCTCTTTTTGGGTTTTAAATATTGGCACATCTTGTGTATTATTTTGACAGGATGGAAATACAATATTCATGATGAATGCCAAAATGCTGATAGATAATGCCACTCTCATAACAACCTAATAAATTGAATTTAACAGATGATATATTTTTCTTTCAATATTCCAAGATTTCAATGTCAGTAGGCTTTCCTTTTACATCGAAATATATAAAAGCCATGTGACGCACACGCTCACCAAAACTGTTTTTACACGTAAAATTGTGTTTTAACACATAGCGTTTTGTCTGAGAATTTGAATCCCATACTGCGTCATTCCAACTTCCACCTTCATAACTTGATGGATTATTTATTTGAGATTTAATAGCCATTACAGCTTCTGTATGGGCAGCATCAGTTAATCTTCCATTTTCAACTTTGCTTTCAGGGAATAGTTGACTGAGAAGCATTATTAATCCTGCGATGAAAAATGTAATCAGAAACTTTTTAAGCCAAGGATAACTTTCTCCAAAGCTTTCTTTAGATATTACGACATCACAATTAGGGTTTGTCATCAAATCCGGCTGCACATTATCTCCTTCCTTTATTGCATTAATAGCCCTAAGAATAGCAAGAGATGGTGATTGAACTCTATTCACATAAGGTTTAAGGTCTGCTGTTGTAAAAACAAGTATGTTGCAGTAAGCTTCGTAAAGTCTTTTTAGAGAAATACTAAAATGATTATTAGTGGACGCTCTAGTGCCAACAACTTTATCGCCTACTACTTGGATATCAGTGTAGTCTATTCCTGTGATACTTGTCGCAGAATTTATTTTCTTTATTGCCTCCACAAATTCGGAGTAATTTAAATCGCCGTTTTTTATAAAATATGGCATAACAAATGATTAAGTCGAGAATGGCCCTTTCCCGTATATTAAACAAAAAACGTGAGCCAACTATGCCACGTCTTAACTTGAAGGTCGTAGGAAACCATGAGAGCAGATGTAACGATAGTGACCCACGCATATGCGTGAGAACCACTATGCTAATCCTTGCTCTACAGAAAGTGTCCTACGTTTTCAAGTTACAAGATTGAGCATAACGCTTCTTATTTTTCCAAAATGTAGCGGACTGACCGCTGTCAATCCAATTACAAAGATAGTGATTTTTTCTCAATGTAAGGCTATATATCCTCTCGAATTATCAGCAAAAGAGCGAAAAAGAATAGAATTAAATATAACTAACACCCCTTAAAAATCGCAAAATCATTCACTTGGAATTGCGTGATTTTCGCCGATAGTACACTTTTAGTACACGTTATAAAAGAAATAATGACTGAAAATCAAGCGATTGTCAGTCATTATCTGTACCCAGACCCGGGATCGAACCGGGATGGATTGCTCCACTGGTGTTTGAGACCAGCGCGTCTACCGATTCCGCCATCTGGGCATTTTTGCGGTGACAAAGGTAAGAGTTTTTTCTGTGATGTGCAAATATTTATGCTTAAATCGCTAAATATTAATTTTTAATTAAATTTTTTGAAAATATTTGCTTTATTATTTGCAGGATGTTAATGTTTTGATTACATTTGAGCGCAAACGTAATCATATACGGTAGTAGCCAGAATTCCTTTAATAATAACCAATACAAAATTTTACACATGAAAAAGTATTTAGTGGTAGGACTGATTGTGATGTGTGCGTGGATTGACGTTTCGTCATTAAATTTGGCAAAAGTGAGCTATGCCAATGGTAAATACACCTTTTCGCTGTCGCTCGAGAGTTCGATAAAGAATAAGACGACTTATCTGGAACTGTCGGTATATGAGGATTTCAGCAGGATAAGAAATGTTGAGATAGTGCCGGCGGATAAGAACAAGGGGGAAACCCGCAGCAAAACCGTGTCGGAGACAGCCGCCGATGAGGGCGACTACTACTGGCGCATAAGGGTGAGTGATTCGGAGACGAAATTTTCATGGATATATCCCACAAGCGGAGAGGCAAATCCTATACATTTCACGGGAAAACCGAAAGAGTATGTAGTGCATCAGGATGAAACGGAATTTGAGGAAATTGCGTTTGACGACGGGACAAAACTCAATCTCTCGTCGATATGGCTACGTTCTCATCTGCTTGGAAACCATACATTTGTGTGTCAGGATAAGCCGGGTGCCATCATGTATAAGACTGCTTTCACCTTTAACCACGGATTTTTCGTGAAAGATGGCATAATTTATCTGTGTAGAGGCAGCTTCCGTACAGCGGGCTGGGATTCTGACCGCTCGCGCTTGTGGCTTCTTCGCTATGATCTCGCTACCGGAGAGGAATTGCCGATGCTCTGGGTTTATGCTCCCGATGGGGGCGACTATGCGCTTGAGGAGGTGATGCCATGGGTGCGCACCGATGATGACGGTACGCCATACTTTACTACTTTCTCGTTTCGTGAAGACCGCACCCGCGTAGTGGTTTATTCGCTGAATCTTGACGATGTGACCGCAGACGCTCACTCGATAATCGCCGACGAGGTTGTGTCGGTGACACGGAAGAAAGGTGTCGTGCCCGGCTATATTTCGGTCAACGGGAGTATCAAGAGCGGAGAGTTTGAATTATGGGGCGCCACGGAGAATGATTCTTTCGGATTCGGGACACATGACCCCGAATGGCAGGTTGTGCGCTGGAAAGTGTCAGGCGGTGTTGGCGTCGAAGAACTGTCGGATATCATGGACCTCGGCTTTATCACGGAGGATTTGGCGTATGAGAATTTAAATATGATGGTGTATCCTGTAGGTGACGATTGCTTCTATCTTCACGGGTATGCGATAGGAAATCATGACGCGTTGTCACCCACACTTTATAAGTTTAATCCGAGCGCAGCATGTGAATTACTGCAATCTTATGGTCCGGAAGGAGTTTACCCGCAGGTGCGTGACCCGCGCATGGGCGGTATCGCCATGCCGGTGATTGACGGTAAGCAGCTGCTGATATACGGTGTGCCGGCGCAGGGCAACGGTGAGGCGTCAGCGGCGAGAATAGTGTATGTGCCGTCGTTGACCGGCGATTTTGCCGACCATAAGATTCTCTGGCAGCCTGGTGATGCCACGGGTTTCTCCACCAACCTGATTCAGGGTGTCGACGCGAAATTTATTCCCGATGAAGGGGCGCGGACGGGCGGCATATTTGTGCTTTATCTTGGTAACGGTGCTCTTGGTGTGTATCGCGTTGACGTGAAATCGCCGACTGTCGGCATTGACGCGGCAACCCTTCAGACGATTACAGTAAGCTATGACGGAGAGAGCGTGAATCTCGGCATGAAAGTCGAGGGAATGATTCTTTACGATGCACAAGGCAGGTGTATTGCCGCCGACAGGTCCATGACTGACCGGATTCATGTCGGACGGTTGCCAAAGGGAGTATATATTGTAAGTGCCGATAATAACCGTCTTAATGCTAAATTAATCGTTTATTGACGGGCTGTGTGATAATTATATGAAAATGGGAGTCGCGTTGCTTGCTGATTGATAGCTGAGGCGCGACTCTCATTTTTATTTCTCACGAATATATGTTTTATAGCACATTTTTGTGTGGAATGTGCCATAGGTTAAGGTTTTGTTAAATTGTGTTGTTGAAGCAAATCTTTTATTATATTTGCCATGAGTTTTACAATAACTAACACATTCTCAACATGGCAAAAGTACAAGGCGCAGTAGTAATAAACGAAGAACGGTGCAAGGGATGTGACCTATGTGTGGTCGCTTGTCCCACCGGTGTGCTTGCCCTTCAGCCCAAGGAGGTCAATGACCGGGGCTATCATTTCGCATATCCAGATAAACCCGAAGCATGCATAGGCTGTGCAAGTTGCGCTGTCGTGTGTCCCGATGGATGTATAGAGGTCTATCGGGTGGTGGAAAAGTAATTCACACCTATTTAATTACATTCTGCTATTATGAAAGAAGACGTAAAATTAATGAAAGGCAATGAGGCGATAGCCCATGCCGCGATAAGATATGGTGCCGACGGTTATTTCGGCTATCCGATTACTCCGCAGAGCGAGATTCTCGAGACTCTTGAGGAGCTGATGCCGTGGGAGACTACAGGCATGGTGGTGCTTCAGGCTGAAAGCGAGGTTGCCGCCATAAACATGGTTTACGGAGGGGCGGCGTGTGGCAAGGCTGTGTTCACCTCTTCATCGTCACCCGGCGTAAGCCTGAAGCAGGAGGGAATAAGTTACATCGCCGCGGGCGAACTCCCTGCATTGATTATAAATGTGATGCGCGGAGGTCCGGGACTCGGCACAATCCAGCCATCACAGGCTGATTATTTCCAGGCTACCAAAGGAGGAGGTCACGGCGACTATAAACTCATAACGCTTGCTCCATCATCGGTGCAGGAGATGGCTGATTTTGTAGGTCTCGGTTTTGACCTTGCGTTCAAGTACCGCACCCCGGCAATTATACTTGCCGACGGTATCGTGGGTCAGATGATGGAAAAAGTCGTGTTGCCGGAGCCGCGCAAACGACGCACCGCCGAGGAGATCGCCAGCCAGTGTCCCTGGGCTGTGACCGGAAAGCCTTCAACGCGCGAGCGCAACGTGATGACCACCCTTGAACTTGAGCCTGCCGCCATGGAGGTGATTAACAACCGTCTGCAGGCAAAATACCGCGTGATAGAGGAAAATGAGGTGCGTTTCCAGACTTACGACATAGATGATGCCGAATATCTCATCGTGGCTTTCGGATCGATCGCCCGTATATGCCAGAAAGCGGTTGAGGTTGCCCGCGCCAATGGCGTAAAGGTAGGGCTTTTGCGCCCGATTACCCTGTGGCCGTTCCCGACAGAAGAGATAGAGCGTCTTGCCGCCAGGATGAAGGGTATTCTCGTGGTCGAGATAAATGCCGGTCAGATGATAGAGGATGTCCGTCTTGCGTGTCACGACAATATCCCAGTGTATCATTTCGGACGTCTCGGCGGCATAGTGCCTAACCCGCAGGAGGTGCTCGACGCCTTTTTCAATCATTTTCCCGAGGCTAATTCCTGATTGTATCACCGCTTTAATTGATGACAATGGATATTAAAGATATTATCAAACCTGAGAATAAGGTATATTCACGCCCGCGGCTGATGACCGACAACACAATGCACTATTGCCCGGGATGCAGTCACGGAGTAGTCCACAAGCTTGTGGCTGAAGTGGTCGAGGAGCTTGGACTTGAAGACAAGACGATAGGTATAGCACCGGTAGGATGTGCGGTGTTTGCCTACAATTATATAGATATCGACTGGATAGAGGCTGCTCACGGAAGGGCGCCTGCTATCGCGACAGCTGTAAAGCGTCTGCAGCCCGACAAGATGGTATTTACCTATCAGGGCGACGGCGACCTTGCCGCCATAGGCACATGCGAGTCAATACATGCAGCCAACCGTGGCGAAAACATCGTCATAATATTTATCAACAACGGTATCTACGGTATGACCGGCGGTCAGATGGCGCCCACCACCCTTGAGGGGATGAAGACTTCAACCACTCCTTACGGCCGTCGTGTCGACCTGAACGGTTATCCGTTGAAAATAAGCCCGATATTTGCCATGCTTGACGGCACATGTTACGTGACGCGCCAGTCGGTGCACACTCCCGCCAATGTGCGCAAGGCGAAGGCTGCGCTTAAGCAGGCGTTTATCAATTCGATGGAAGGGCGTGGAACCTCTGTGGTCGAAATCGTCAGCACATGTAATTCAGGCTGGAAGATGTCGCCTGCCGATTCAAACAAGTGGATGGAAGAAAACATGTTTGCCCACTATCCTCTGGGTGACCTTAAAAACACTGTTAAGAAATGAAAGAAGAAATCATTATAGCCGGTTTTGGCGGTCAAGGCGTGCTCTCGATGGGCAAGATACTTGCATACGCCGCCCTCATGAACGACCTTGAGGTTACATGGATGCCAGCCTACGGACCCGAACAGCGTGGCGGAACCGCCAATGTGACTGTAATCCTGAGCGATTCATCCATAAGCTCTCCGGTGCTCGATTGCTATGATATCGCCGTAGTGCTCAACCAGCAGAGTCTTGACAAGTTTGAGGACAAGATAAAGCCGGGAGGCATGCTTATATATGATTCCTATGGCATACACCGCGCCCCTCACCGTAAGGACATAGAGGTGCATGAGGTCAAGGCAATGGATGCCTCTCTTGAGATGGGTAATGTGAAAACCTACAATATGGTAGTGCTCGGAGCATTGCTCGGCTTGCGCGACATGGTGCCGATGGATGCCGTGATACGGGGTCTGAAGAAAACTCTTCCGGAGCGTCATCATCATCTTATCCCGCTTAACCAGGATGCGATACTGAAAGGTAAATCGCTTGTTGGCTGATTCAGTATTCAGTTGCCTTCACTTTCATCAGGGTCTTGTGATTGATTATAAGTGAGTTGCCCGGAATGATTTCCGCCGTGTAATTGTAGCTCCACCCTTGATGCCATGACTTGTCGACAAGTCCGTCGACAAGTGAAAAGCGCGCCACGGCATATTGCGGCTCTTCATAGTCGACATCGTGGCTCGGTGTCTGCGTGGTCGGCCAGAGCAATTCCCCTGTCTCGCGGTCATAGACCTGATACAGCACTTCTATGCGCGACCCGTGATAATATCCCGTATATTCCAGCGGGTCAAGTTCTCCCGGCAGGAAGAAACACCGCTCGCTGTTGATATGAAGCGTTTCCCCTGTGACGATGGTGTCATTTCCCGGTTTAAAAAGGGTATATGTGATTGCCGACTTGTTGAACGTGTTCCATGTCCCGGTCACGGGCGATGTGCCGTCAGGTTCAAGCGGCGATGTGGTCTCCGACGGGAGATAGTAATTGCCTTGTGCCGGGATATCCTTCAGGTATATTTTATGTACCATTATCCTTGAATCGTCGTTGCGCGTGAACACGTTTACATGTACCTGCGCGAGTGTGTGGCGGAAGTTTAGGCGTATGTTGCCCTCACCCTGATATGCCCCGTAGTTTGTTGCTATCAGTAAGTCTTCCGACCCGTCACAAACATAGTCCTGTATCACATTCAGCCACCAGAAGTTCACGTTGATTTTGTTGTGAGCCGGACTTACGGCGAGGAAGTTTACCGGGGCGTCAGGCCAGTCGACGGCAGGGGAATAGCTCCATTTGTTTGGTCCCGTACGTTTTACCGTAACACCGTCAAGAAGAGTGGTGAAGCCATAGTTCTCAGGATAGTAGGCGGTTACGCTGAACTCTTCGATGCTTTCGGTCGTGGTCGGGGAAAGGCGTTGCGCTGAGATGCCTTCGAAGTCGATTTTTTGCATGGGACCGTCAGCCTCCGGTGATGAACACCCGAAGCTGACGGCAAATAACGGAAATATGAGAAATCCCGCGCTTCTCATAATTTATCGTATAAATCAGTTTTCTACATCGATTTCATCGAAGTTGGGATAATCATCAACCGTCACGTCAAATTCGATGCGGCTTGTCGATGAGGGGACTCCTACCGTTAGGTTATAGCGGTATGCGTTACCGAGCTCCCATGCGGTGCCGGCTTCGGTTGCAAGCGGGAATACTATATAACCGCCATTTTCAGGAGAGATATAGTTTGGGTCGCTTGACGACGGCCAGATAGTCACGCCTGTTGTGGGGTCGGTAATCTTACACAATACGCGTATATAGGAGCCGGAATATGTGACGGCTGTTGCCTCGGTCACTGCGAGTTCCTGAGGTATTGCAAATATATTGCCGCTATTCTGATATTCTGCAAATTCATCGCCGAGATCAGCCTCGGAGTTTGTAAATATTGCGATATCGTTGTTATCGGTTGTGGTCACCCATTCACCCATTGTTCCCGGAGTCGGGGTGCCTGACGTTGTCTCACGCGGGAAGTTGAATGAACCTGTCGTGGCTACATTCATTACCCTTATGTCGCTGACTTTAACTGCAATCTCCCTGCCTGATACTGAAGCGGGCTGCTTACGGATATAGAACCGTATCTGTGACAGCGCGTGACGGAAGTTTATCTGCACCTGCTTATCGGTCTTGCCGCTGACATTCATGTTGACACCATATAGCAGGTCAATGTCGCCGGGAGAGGTAAAGTCAGGAATATCAGGGCTGTCAGCTGTGACAGGCTTAGAGGTCTCTATTGCCGGGCTATAGGAATAGAAGTTGAGGAGTGAATCGGCAGGCCAGTAGGCTGTCGGCGAATAGGTCCACTGATTCAGCGCGTTTTTCACGACCTGAACATTTGACATGTATGGCTTGCCGCCTGTAAATGCCCAGGTTGTAAATGTGTTTATGTTTACAGTGGTAGTCACTGTACGTGGTGCATTGGGCACAGTCACCGAAAATTGTATGGATTGCATGTCGGCGGGTGCGGTTGAGTCAGAATCGCTTGAACACCCGGTGATTGCCGCTGCAATAGGCAATAGTGCCAGAATTGGTTTTACGTTCATAATAATAGAGTGTTTATATAGTTATATTTTATTATCAATGTCAATTAACTAACATTATTCAATGGGCTTAAGTTCGATGTCGACAGTGTGCCATGAATCGACATCTACACCTATCCCTCCTGTCAGGTCATCGGGAGAAGTCTCCACCTCCGGCAATTCCAGCCCGGAGAGTGTAATGTCCACTTTCATCGGGTCGGGAGCTTCTCTTATCTGCCCGGTTACGTCGAAATTGAAACTGTGTTTGCTCCCGTCTTTCAGCCAGATATAGAGCGAAAGTACATTTTCTGCCGACGGCAGGTCGGGAATCCCGAAAGTTATGATTGATCCGGTGATGGTGCCGGGTGCATCGGCTCTCGCCGGGGATGGCAGTGTAACAGGATATACCGAAGGAGAATTATTGTCGAGGTAAACGCCGCCGACAAGTCCGCTTATTGCGGCGCATATTTTCGAGACACCTCCGATGTTGCTGACATCGGTCACGTTAAAACTATAGCGCGGGGTAAGCCTGCGCGGGGTAAGTATAATGCGCTTTCCGCCGACTTTTTCCGTCACGGCTGTTGTCCACATCATATCGGGTGTGATGACTACCGGTTCCTCGATGGCGCGCGAGGGGAGTGACCCGCTGTAAGGAGAATCGAGACCGTCAAGAAGATTGCCGTTACGGGTGTAGACCTCAAGACGGGTGTAGTCATTGGTGTTACGGAAAAGAATACCGTCGGTATTGTTATTATATGATATAAGACGATAGGTGTCTTCCGGCACATTTATTATGCCGCCTCTGTGGTCAAGATTGAATAACCAGGGGCTTTCATCGGTCGACAGAGGGTAAAGATAGAGGGTCATGCCGGGAGGGGTGTCACCGGCATATTCCGACCAGTCATATTCGACCTCGGTTGCTTCAACGGGTGACTCGGGCATCCATAACGCTTTGTGCTCACATCCTGAGGAGATAAGCAACAACATGATTATCATTGAAAGAGTCATGTTACAAGGCGATATGTGGTGACACCATCTCATTCCTGTCTGATTTTTGACGGATTGACATTTTCCTTTCCTATGAGCCATACGAGGGATATTTCGCAGCGGGTAGGGCCGATGTAGTTAATATTGCGGGTGGATTCCCACACATATCTTCCTCCCGTAGGGTAATAACGGTATTGCTTCCCTCCGAGGTAGCCTATGCCTATTGTGAAATCAAGGGATAAGCGTTGACCGATTGGAAGTGTATAGCCGTAGGCGATGCCTCCTCCCGCACTCCATTTTGGACCCATTCTCCCTTTTCCTCCGAACTCGAAGTCGTAGGTCACCATCTGTCCGTAGACCCCCAGATGATGCCCTTCAAGGCGATTCTTGTTGTCGCGGTTGCCGGGATATATGCGTATTTCGGCATGACCGCCGTAAGTGCGCCAGTAGCGGTGACGCATGTTGTTTGACCACCAGGCATAGCTCCAAGAAAGGTCCACAGCCCAACGGTTGCCGAGAGGTACTGTGATGCCGATATTGGGTATAAGCGCGAGGTCGGATATCATGTTGGTCCGCAATGCTACAGGCGGGACGCAACATTCCATGCATCCCCGGCATGGGGAATCCGGGCTTTCTGCTGCGGCTGTCAGCCTGACAATGATAAGTAATATCAGTAATATGTAGCGTGACATGTTCCCTCGTAAATATACATCAGACATTCGGTAAGAATAAAACACTTTAGTCTCACAGAAGGTTGCCGGTAAAAAACAGGATATTGAATGAACATTCTGCGACCCGTGATGTTTCTAATTGCGAGGAAGGCATTTTGCTGACGTTATTAAAAAGTCATATTAGATTAGATTTAAATGTCTATTAGCCTTCCAAGCCCGCTTCCTTTTGGAATGTCGGGCTCTTTTTTTGTAGAATTGGCTAAATGTCGTACCTTTATACGTGAAATGACACATTTATTATAAACTAACCCCTTGAATTTCTTATGTTACGACATCCGATTTTGTCATTGCTCGCCGCTATCGCAATCGGCTGCACAGCTACCGGTCAACAGGTGTATGTGCCTGCGTCATCTGATAATATCCTTTATATGGGACGTATCCATTGGGGTGATTCGGCGTCTCCCGAGTTCACCTATCCGGGCACTACCGCCATGCTTGACTTTACGGGTACGTCGCTTGCAATGGCTGCGAGTCCGGGCAGCGGACAGTTTATGGTCGAGTTGGATTCACTGAAACCATTTAAAATAAATTTCACGCCTGCCGACTCGCTTATTGTGATTGCCGATTCTCTTCCGGAGGGCGCCCATTCGGCAAGAATCACATACGCCATAGAGGGTTATGACCATCATCCCCATTTCCGTGGATTCTATCTCTCGCCGGCCGGCAAGTTGCTCGATGCTCCGGCGCGCCCGCAACTTCGTATCGAGTTTATAGGCAATTCAATTACATGCGGTTATGGCACCGAGGCAGATGACCCGAAGGAGGGATTTTCTTACGACACGGAAAATCATACTTTGAGCTACGCCTATCTGACAGGACGCGCACTTGATGCCGACGTAAATGTAGTGGCACGGTCGGGAATAGGCATGTACCGTTACTACGGAGGTCCGCGCGAGGGTACTGACAAGACCATTCCGGAGGAATATGACCGCACGATGCTTTACCGTGCCGAGTACCCCTGGAATCACTCTTCATTTGTGCCTGACATCGTGTGTATAAACCTCGGCACTAATGACACGTCGCTTGGAAATTACGATATCGACCGCTTTGAAGCGGCTTACGGCAAGTTCGTGGCTCATCTGCGCGAGCTTTATCCTAATGCAAAGATTGTGCTGCTTACAGGCTCGATGATGTCGGGTAAGGCACTTTCCGACGTCAAGGATGTGTTAGACCGTCTTGCCGGGCAAAATGATGGCGTATATAGGTTTGACATGACTCCGCAGGATGGCAGCCTCGGTTACGGGGCAGACTATCATCCGTCGCGTCGTCAGGCAGAGAAGATGGCGGCAGAACTGACCGAATACCTCCGCACACTCTTACGTTGAAACGCCGGTCTCCTGATAGATGGGCCTTGGATAGCGGGCGAGCGTCCACTTGCCTGATAATTAGATAGTATGTAGATACCGATGTAGGGGCGCCTGGAAGGGCGCCCGCATAAGTTATTGATGCTGTTGCCCGCAGGGCATCATCTTTTTGTAGCCGGTGGTTGAGTGAAGCGATACCACCGGAAATGAGTTGAAAAATAAGATGTTTCCGATAGGAATCATCATGGTGCGCTTTTGATGATTCCCTGTCGGGAAACGGGAATGTGGAGGGACATGCTGACCGTGGGTTTCGCTGCGCTCAACACCACGGCTACATAGTGATTATCCCCTGACGGGGAAAGAGTTCGTCCGTTTTCAGAGGTAGCAGTAGGGGCGTCCGTATTGCGAGTATGGCGGGCGAGTTTCCCACTCGTCCGCCATATTTACGCGCTGATTGACATGTGAATAGATGATATATCGGGATTTATTTCTTGTTGAGGTAGGGGGCTACCGCCTTCCATGCAGCGGCGGCGATGAGTGCGCCTACAAGCGGACCGACAACCATAATCCAGAAATCGCCGAATGCGCCCGGGCTCCACAGTGCGGGTCCGAAGCTACGAGCCGGATTGACCGAACAGTTGTCGACAGGAATACCTACGATATTGACAAGTCCGAGGGCGATACCGATGGCAAGACCGGCGAATTTGCCAAAACCGTGATTTTCATCGGTAGCACCAAGGATGATGAATACAAAGAAGAATGTTAGCAGAATCTCGCAGAGAAGCGCCATGCCGGCTGTTGCGCCGGGTTGCAGTACGTTGGTTGCAAGATTGTTGTCGCCTGTCACGCCACCGAAGTTAAATTCCGGCGACATGTTGACAAACCAGTAGAGGAAACCAGCACCGATTGCGGCTCCGATAAACTGTGAAATCCAGTAGAAAATCATCTCCTTGCCGCTCATGCGACCGCTTACCCACATACCGAATGATACGGCGGGGTTGACATGGCAGCCTGAAATATTGCCGATACAGTAACAAAGGCAGATAAGGACAAGTCCGAAACAAACACCGATGCCGTAGCCGCCTATCGACGGACCGGCAAGAACTGCGCTACCGCAGGCGAGAAGCACGAGGAACATGGTTCCGATCGCTTCAGCCAGATACTTTTTTGCGTTCATGTTAGTTGATTTTGAAATAAATATAAAAATTATGGTTATTTGTTCTACTTCTACATTCCGCCTTTTCAGGACTCTTCATCTATCGAGTAGTTAAGAAAATCTATGAATGGTTTTAACAGCCTGAAGCGGTCGGATGCTTTTTCATACCATCGCGGGTAATTGAAAAAATTTTCGTCGAGACTGCAGAATTTGCCATAGTCCTTGAGACGCAGCAATTCAATCTGCGGATGATCTTTCGGCCAGCCTTTAGGGGCGCTCTTTAATGTCTCGCTGCTTATCCAGCCCGGAAAGTACCGGTTGATTGCCTTGGTATCGGTGATTTCTTCCCACTCTTCTATGTTGTCGACAATAGCATTACGCAGTTTGCGCAATACCTGGGCTTCAGGTTGCCAGATGCCGCCGTACAACCCTGTCTCGCCGGGGCGGATATCCATCTGCAGGTAATATCCGGGGCGATGGGCATTTTTGCCGTACGGGTTCATAGATGCCGAAAAGTAGACTTTGTAAGGGGTCTTGTCAAGGGAGAAACGGGTGTCACGGTATATACGGTAGGCACACTCTTTAGCCGTGCGTCCTTTCAGGCGCGGTTCCCACATGCCCATACAGTCGATAAGGTGTTGCAGGTCGTCAAGCCATAATGCGCGCAGACGGTCAAACTCATCCTTATTTGCCGCAAACCACTCGCGGTTATTGTTGGCGGATAGGCGGCGGAGAAAGTCGAAGAGTTGCGGTATATAGTAGTCCATGATTATTTGATTTCGGTCCACTCCGCGTCGCTTACCTGCTCTTCGGTCTCGTAATGGACATTGCCCGATGAGGTGTCGCGGGTAGAGACGGTTATTTCTTCAAAGTCGACATATTCGCCTTCGTTTTTGCTGAAAATCTTTTTCTTGCGTTGGGGCTGCGGGCGATTGTGAGCCTCATTGTAGGCTCTCTGCCGGTCGTAGTAGGAATAACGCGGCGCGGGGTCTTGTCCTGATACACGACGCCACCATCCCGTCAGTTTTTGCAACAGGACAGCCGGCAAAAGCAGCAAAAGGAGTAATATGAAAAATAAAAAAGCGAAAAAGCTCATATCTAATTAACGGAGAAGATTGGAAAATGTTGTGGAACCCCGGGGCGCAGCTTTATTTGGCGCGTGAGGCGGGGATAAGCGAGAGCAGTATGTAGGCGAGTATTGTCCATGCAAATCCCGAAATTCCGGTAAGCGCCACAAACAATATAGCCACGACAATGATAAGGTAACGTCGGAAATTTTCTCGCAGCTTGAAATTCTTGAATTTCAATGAGAACATCTTCAGTCCGGTCGTTACCATAAGGAGGGGCACAACTATGAGAAGCACCGCCGTGATGCTGTCGCCGGGATACCCGAAGCGGTGAATTGCCGCGCAGGCACCAATCCAGAAGATAGCGTTGGCGGGAATGGGGAGACCGAGAAACGAGGTGGTCTGCCTGTCATCGATATTGAACCGGGCGAGACGCAACTCTCCCATCACGGGTATGAGTATGGCGAGATAGCTTATCCAGGTGTGGGAGGCATAAATCTGGAGCGTGTTGTAAATCAACATTCCCGGTGCCACCCCGAAGCTTACGAGGTCGCTCAGTGAATCCAGCTCTTTGCCGAGTGCCGAGTAGGCGTGGAGCGCGCGTGCAGCTGCGCCGTCAAGAAAGTCGCACACCGCCGCGATGCCTATGAGGATGAATGCCCACTCGTAACCTTTCAGTCCGCCGCAATACACGCTGTCGTAATTAAACGACATTATTACGGCGATACAGCCACACACAAGACTCAGACAGGTGATGGTATTGGGTATGTTGGATATGATTTTTTTTAACATGATGTCGGTTATGATTTTGGCTTCAGTCGAGCCACTTCTGTCACTCCGCCGGTGGTTATGTCGCCGAGTTTTACAAGGATTTCAGCATCAAGCGGCAGATACAGGTCGACTCGTGAGCCGAACTTAATGAAGCCCATGTGGTCGCTGATATCGGCGGTCTCGCCGGGTCGCGCGTAGGTGACGATGCGGCGCGCAAGCGCTCCCGCTACCTGGCGCATCAGTATCGTCTGTCCGTTCAGCGCACGGATTGCCACAGTCGAGCGCTCGTTTTCAGTACTTGATTTTGGAAGATATGCCGAGAGAAACCTGCCGGAATGATGCTTCACGTAAAGCACTTCGCCGTCGACCGGAAACCAGTTGGCATGTACATTTAGCACACTCATGAACACGGACAGCTGTATGCAGCGGCAGTGGAGATATTCGCTTTCGTAAGTTTCTTCCAGTGCGACAACCTTTCCGTCTGCTGATGCTACCACCACATTCTCGCGGTTTCCGGGGAAATTACGTCGCGGTGACCGGAAGAAATTCAGCACAAGAAGGTACACTACCGCCGATATCACCGAGAAGGCTATAGGAATGGCGACAGGGCGTATGAAAAGCCATGCCGGAAAGTTTATCACCAGCAGTATCGCCAACAGTATGGCTAAAATGTTGAGTCCTTCTCTATGTATTTTCACTATAGTGCCTGTTCAAAGTAATGCAAAGTTATACTTTATATGTAATAATCGCAAATTTTGGCGAAAAAGTTGACATATTATTGCAATAGGGGCGTTTTTTAACTGTCGGGATATGACCTCGCTCAATATTTTTTAGTACTTTTGTGAAAATTTGCTATCGTAATTTAACAGGAACTAAATAAATTTATCGTTAACATTTCTAACAAGTCATCATTATGTTGAAGAGACTTCTTCTCTTGGCCAGCATGGTCTGGCTCTTGTGTGCGACGGCTGTTGCCGCGCCCGGTGATATTAAATGTAGTGGCGTTGTAGTGGATGATCAGGGAGAGCCGATTATAGGCGCTACCGTCTCTGTACCCGGCACTTCGATAGCAATCGCCACTGACATTGACGGCCGCTTCCTTCTCGATGTGCCTCGTGGCAAGACTATTCATGTCACTTATATAGGCTACAAGCCCGTGAATCTTGCTGCAAAGACCGACATGGGCAACATACCTCTGGAGGTAGAGGCGCAGTTGCTGAAAGACGTAGTGGTGGAGCAGTCGGTTGCGAAGACACGTCTTACCCCTGTAGCCGCTTCCACAATCGGAGCACAGACCATCGATGTCAAGATGGGCAACCAGGAACTTCCCGAGGTGCTGAAGACCACTCCCGGTGTATGGGTGACCCGCGACGGTGGCGGTTTCGGCGACTCCAAGATTAATATGCGTGGTTTCAAGAGCGAGAATATCGCTACAATGGTCAACGGTATTCCTATCAACGATATGGAGTGGGGAGGTGTGTATCAGTCCAACTGGGCGGGTCTTGGTGACGTGATGGCAAACATCCAGACTCAGCGCGGTCTCGGTGCCACTATCGTCTCGACCCCTTCTGTCGGCGGTACGGTCAACTATACCACCCGCACAATCGACGTGGAAAAGGGCGGTCGTGTATGGTACGGCATGGGTAACGACGGTTACAACGTGTATGGCGTAAAACTGTCGACCGGACTCATGAAGAACGGTTGGGCGATCACTGTGCTCGGTTCACGCAAGTGGGGTGACGGATATATCCAGGGTACTCCTTTCAATTCTTACAATTACTTCCTGAACATTTCAAAGCGTCTGAACGACAATCATCAGCTTTCGTTCACTCTTACAGGCGCCCCGCAGACCCACTATAAGCGCAGCTCGCAGGACGGTCTTTCAATCGAGGGTTACCAGACTTACGGCAAGCGCTTCATGAACGGCGGCAGCATGTACAAGTATAATCCTGTCTACGGTTTTGACAAGCAGGGTCAGATGCGCAGTTCAGGCTACAACTTCTATCACAAGCCCCACATGTCAATCAACCATATCTGGAAAATTGACGAGACATCATCGTTGTCATCGGCTGTCTACTTCTCGTTTGGCTCGGGTGGCGGTTACAGCGGACAGGGCAACGGTCTTGACGGCTACAGCTATAGCGACTGGTATGGCGCAAGCAACGGTTCGCTTAACATGAAATTCCGTGCCGCCGACGGTACTTTCGACTACGCGGCAATCCAGGATCTCAACGCGCAGAGCAGTGTAGGTTCTTACCTCGTGATGTCGGAGTCGCTTAACTCCCATCAGTGGTACGGTCTTGTGTCTTCTTACAAGAAAGAGTGGACACAGACCAACGGCAACCGTATCAACCTTACCGCCGGACTTGACATGCGCTACTATATCGGCGACCACAAGAACAAGATAATCGACCTTTACGACGGTGAGTACTTCATGGACTACTCGACACGTAAGAATGTCGACCCGACCCTCAACTCGGCTGCAGCCGACCCCAACTGGAAATTCCAGAAACTCGGTGTGGGCGATGTCGTTTACCGTAACTACAAGGGCTATACCGTTCAGGAAGGTGTATATGCACAGGGTGAGTACACCATGCTCGACGGCGACCTCAACCTTGTCCTTGCCGGTGCAATCAACAACAACACCTACTGGCGCCGCGACTTCCTCTATTATGACAAGGAACATGAGCGCTCTGCTACCAAAAACTTTATAGGCGGTACGGTCAAGGGTGGTGTCAACTACAATATTGACCGCTTCAACAATGTGTTCTTCAATCTCGGTTACATCAGCCGTGCGCCTTTCTTCTCGGGAGGTGTGTTCCTGAACTCGACCACATCCAACGAAATCAACAAAAACGCCATCAACGAAAAAGTAATGTCGTTTGAAATCGGTTACGGTTACACATCGCGTCCCTTCTCGATGATGCTCAATGCCTACTATACCCGCTGGATGGACAAGACCACTACCCGTGGCGGTAACTTCTCCGATGCCGACGGTCGTTACTATATCAACATGCAAGGTGTTGACGCGCGTCACATGGGTGTTGAACTTGACTTCGCATGGGTACCCCTGCGCTGGCTCGACATCAAGGGTATGTTCTCTTGGGGCGATTGGATTTGGGACAGCAACGCGTCAGGTTATTTCTACAACCAGCTCGGTCAGCCTATCACCAACCTTCGTGACGGCGCTCTCGCTTCTGGCATCGGCGCAGAAGACCACCTGAAGTCGACCATCAACCAGAAGGGTGTGAAGATTGGCGGTTCGGCACAGACCACCGCTTCACTTTCGGCTACCTTCATCCCGTTCAAGGGCTTCCGTATCGGTGCCGACTGGCTTGTAGGTGCACGTAACTACAGCGACTTCCAGGTAAGTTCAAGCAGCCTTAACGGTTCGGTAATCAATGTCAACGACCCGTGGGAAATACCCTGGGGACAGCAGGTTGACCTCCATGCCAACTATCGCTTTAACATCGGCGGCGTGAAGGCTACACTCTACGGTAACATCAACAACCTTTTCAACTACAACTACGTAGTTGACGCTTATACTTCAACCAGCTCAAAGGGTACATGGCAGGATGCCTACCGCGTGTTCTACTCATTCGGTCGCACCTATTCTGTACGTCTGCAAATCAACTTCTAACCATTAACCGCGATTTACAATTATGAAATACAATATTTTCAAAAGCCTGCTCGCGTGTGGTGCATTGATGGCTTTTGCAAGCTGCTCGGAAAACTCATGGAACGATGAATATCTCGACGGATTTGAGACCCCGTCGGTTTACCCCGACAAGCAGTCGGCGCAATATGAGCTTCTTGCCAAGGACTACAAGACCATAGCCTCGCTTCAGGAAAACATCGACAAGGCTACTGCTGCCGGAGTGCTTGACCAGCTTGAGGCGGTTGGCACCAACGGATATTTCAACGATGCCATCTCGGCAGCCGAATATCTTCCCGCCTTCCTCAACAGCGTGAAGGCTAACACCAATTATCCGCTGTATTATCTCAACCCGAAGTCATCACTCACCGTGATTTACAAGAGCGGCGCCGCACAGCCCGCCGAGGTGACCGATATCGAGAAGGCTCCCGCCTACACTGTCAGCACAGCCGATTATCAGATTGTATGGGACAGCGAGGAGAATTATACAGAGAGCTTCGCTCCCTCACGCCTTCCCGCCAAGTTTGTTCCCGACATGCTTGCAGCCGCTTATCCTGCGGCTAAGGCAGGTGATTTCGCTTACGTGACCTATAACATGTCGACCCAGGACCCCGTGTTTGGGGGCGGTGCTCCCGAGGTGCCTCCTTTCGAGCAGTCGAGTGTAGCCGGTACAGTGGAACTTGACAAAAACTACACTATCAACGGTATCGTGACCGGTCTTTGCGCTCAGGGCATGATGGTCACCGATCTCAGCGGTACGGTGTTCGTATATCAGGGCAGCAGCTTTGACCTCGCCTCTTACACATTGAACGACCAGGTGACCGTTGCCGGTAAGGGCGGTTGCTACAGCGGCGGTCTGCAGCTCGGCTCGGCTACAATCGAGAAAGCCGGCAAGGCAGAAGAGGCTTACACCTATCCTTCAGTGACTCCGCTTACCGATGCCGAGTGGGAGGCCGACTTTGAAGTGTTCAAGGCAGCTAACGTGGCAAAGAAGGGCGCATTCCCGATTTACGCCGAGGTCGATGCCGAAATCACTGTGTCGGAGAAAAATGAGAAGGGTAGTATTTACGTTAATTATAAGGTAGGCGCATCAAAGGTTGCAGGTGCAATCTATCAGGCTACCGACGCACAGATGGCGGCTCTTACGGTAGGTCGCAAGTGCAAGCTCGCCGGTTACCTCATGTCATGCTCTACAAGCGGTGACGGCCGTATGAACATGCTGCTTGTCTCTGTCGACGGAGTGCCCCAGTTTGGCGGCGATGCGGCGAAGGCTCCTGTCATGAAGGTTGCCACTCTCGCCTCCGAGGAAGTGAACGCAGTCTACAGCTTCGACGGCTCATCATGGGCTCCCGCTGAAAATGTAGTGGTTGTACAGGCTTCCGATTACGCAGAGATGGGTGTCAACAACTTCAGCTCTTCGACTGTAGCTACCTATATCCCCACATTCCTTAAAGAGAGCTTCCCCTACGCTGCAAAGGACGACGTGAAGTATGTGGTATGCAAGTATTACGACTCGGCAAATAAAGTTACCGTGCCGCAGCATTGTGAGCGCGCCGTATTTGATGGTACAGCATGGACCGTCAACACAATCCAGACCCTCACCGACAAATTTGCGCTTAAGGGCTCGACCTGGGTCTATGACCCGTCAGTGACTATCGACCTGCCCCGCAAAGGTGATACCACGTTAACTGTCGAATTTTTCCAGACATGTGTAGATTGGGTATATGAGAATATCGATGTGCCCGAATTTGGTGACAATGGTATCAAGAGTGGTAAGGGCTACGTGACAAAATACGGTAACAATGAATACTATTCCGGTGCTTCTGCATATCAGAAGGATGTCGATTTACGCCCCGCATCAGCGAAGGAACAGTGTCCGTCAGGCTGGGAAGGTATGAGCGACGAAGAGATTGTAGCTGAGATGAAGATTCATTTTGAAAAGGAGGTTTGTCCTGCCGCTCTTCACATACTCTATCCCGACCAGATGCCCGGCAACGGTGTTGACTTGTATTATTATGTAAATTTTGTGGCTTACGACGGTAGCGAGAATTTGGATGTTACCGCAACTTATCTTGTGACTGCAAAGGGCGAGTTTGAGTATGTAAGCTGTACATGGAACGACAAAAAGTAACGTGTAACCTAAACATCAGATAATCCGGAGGGGATATGTCGGAAACAACGGCATATCCCCTTTTTGTTAAATAAGAATGGACTAAATGTTATATTGTATATTATCTGCAACATATTGTGCGTTGTAAGATTAACACTTTATATTAACTTTGTGAAAAACTAACTAACTTACTTTATTTCACATGAAACATACAATAATTGCAATGGTTTGTGCGGCTGCATCGCTTCCGGTGTTTGCCGCCGTTCCGGCTTATCTTAATGAAGAATTACCACTTGACGAGCGCGTGGAGGATGCTCTCAGCCGCATGACTCTCGACGAAAAGATTGCCATGTGTCACGCCGAGGGAAAGTTTGCCGCCGCAGGTGTGCCGCGTCTCGGCATTCCCGACCTGTGGACAAGCGATGGCCCTCACGGAGTAAGGGCGGAGATAAACTGGAATGACTGGGGCTATGCCAACCATACTAATGACTCCATAACAGCATTCCCGGCACTGACGGCACTTGCCGCCACATGGAATCCGCAGCTTTCTTTCGATTACGGCAATGCCCTTGGGGAGGAAGCGCTTTACCGCGAGAAAGATGTGATGCTCGGTCCCGGTGTCAACATTTACCGTACACCGCTTAACGGGCGAAACTTTGAATATATGGGCGAAGACCCCTATCTCGCCTCGGTGTTGGTGGTGCCTTATATACAGGGTATGCAGCAGAATGGTGTTGCCGCGTGTGTGAAGCATTACGCGCTTAACAATCAGGAAAAGTGGCGCGGGCATATCGATGTCGAGCTGAGCGACCGCGCACTCCATGAAATATATCTCCCGGCGTTCAAGGCGGCTGTGAAAGATGGCGATGTATGGTCAATCATGGGCTCCTATAACAAGGTGCGCGGTCAGCATGCCTGCCACAATGAACTGCTTCTCAACGATATCCTGAAAAAGGACTGGGGCTTTGAAGGTGTGGTAGTGACCGACTGGGGCGGTGCCCACGACACCAAGGAGGCTGCCCTTTACGGTCTCGACCTTGAGATGGGTTCGTTTACCAACGGTCTGACCTCGGAGAGCGATTTCGGTTACAACGACTATTATCTTGCCGACCCTTACAAGAAGATGCTTCTCGACGGCGAGGTGCCGATGTCGACGCTCGACGACAAGGTGCGCCGTCTGCTCCGTCTTAATTTCCGCACGGCTATGAACCGTAACAAGCCTTTCGGCTCTGTATGCACTCCGGCTCATTACGCCACAGCCGAGAATATCGGTGATGAGGCTATCGTGCTGCTGAAGAATGCCCCCGTGGCAAAAGGCGCCGACAAGCTGCTCCCGATTGACGCCGACAAGTACAAGTCGATACTCGTGGTGGGCGACAACGCTGTGCGTATGCTCAACAAGGGCGGTGGCTCAAGCGAGCTGAAGGTGAAGGATATGGTAAGCCCTCTCGACGGCATGAAGGAGCTTTACGGCGATAAGGTGAAGTTTGCGCAAGGCTACAAGGCAGGTCGCCCCATGTATAATCATGTTGAGGAGATACCGCAGAATGTGGTCGACTCGTTGCGTGACGAGGCTGTCGCAATGGCGCGTGAAGCTGACCTTGTAGTGCTTTTCGGAGGTCTTAACAAGAATGCGGAGCAGGATTGCGAGGCTGACGACCGCGTTCAATACAGTCTGCCTTTCGGTCAGCCCGAGCTTATCGAGGCTCTGCAAGCGGTAAATCCCAATCTCGTGGTGGTGCTTCTCAGCGGTAATGCTGTCGAGATGCCGTGGGAGGCAAAAGTGCCCGCTATTGTCGAGGGATGGTATCTCGGCTCGATGGGAGGCAAGTCGCTTGCCAATGTACTGAGCGGCAAGGTCAATCCGTCAGGCAAACTCCCGTTCTCGTTCCCTGTGAAACTTGAGGATTGCGGTGCTCACTCGTTCGGTGAGATTTGCTATCCCGGCGACAGCATCACTGAAAAATATCTTGACGATATCCTCGTGGGATACCGCTGGCACGATACAAAGAAAATCGCTCCTAAATATTCGTTTGGTCACGGTCTGAGCTACACCGATTTCAAATATGGCAACGCAGAGGCTTCCGCAAAGGAGATGACCGAGTCGGGTACAATCCTGATAAATGTGCCGGTGACCAATGTAGGCGACCGTAAGGGCAAGGAAACTGTCCAGCTCTATATAGGTGACGATAAGGCATCGGTGATGCGTCCCGTCAAGGAGTTGAAGGGCTTCGAAAAGATATCGCTTGCTCCGGGGGAGACCAAGAATGTCACTTTCACCATCAAAGCCGATGACCTGAAGTTTTATGATGAGGCATCTAAAGGATGGAAAGCCGAGCCGGGTAAGTTTACCGCCTATATCGGCAGCTCGTCGACCGACATACGATGCAAAATCCCCTTCACATTAAAATAATTACATAACCCACATTTCTATTAAGCGGGGCTGTACCGGTATTCGGTGCAGCCCCTTCATTTATCCAGTGACCTTAAGGTCGTTAAAGTCTCTAAGGTCTCTAACGGTCCTTCTGACGACTGAAATCTGAAAACTGACAACTCCCTCACTTCATGAACACAAAATAGACGGCGAGGATGAGGCACACAAATGCCGCGAAATGATTCCAATGAAGCGACTCTCCGTTGAAAAATACCACCGTGAACAGGGTAAACACGATAAGCGTGATCGCCTCCTGTATCACCTTCAGCTGCATGAGCGAGAACGCACCGCCGTTGCCGATATATCCCATGCGGTTGGCAGGCACCTGACATGAATATTCGGCGAGAGCTATCACCCACGAGATTAGTATCACCACGTAGAGCGGGGTGTTGGAGGTGATGATTTTCATCTGCTGCAATTTGAGATGCCCGTACCAGGCAAATGTCATGAAGATATTGGATATTACCAGTAGTCCTATCGTGAGCCAGCCGTTCATAGTGATGATTTTGTTTTGACGTGCAAAGTTACCATTATCGACTGTAATTTACAAGTGGTGAACACCCTGTGGAAGGCAAGTGTTATATATTTCGGACTATGAACCTAAATAAACACGATATATTATGACTAAAGTAACTTATCTCGACCATAGCGGATTTGCGCTAACGACCCCGCAGGTGATTCTTGTATTTGATTATTTCCGTGACCCGTCACACTCTCTTGAAAAGCTCCTTGACCACAATAATAAGGAGTTGCCGGTGGTATTCTTCGCAAGCCATCGCCATCCCGACCATTACAACTCCATGATATTTAATCTGGCGCAGAATCATGAGCGTGTCTACGTGCTTTCCAACGATATCGTCATCCAACAGCTCCACAAGGGCGTGAGCGTTGCAGCAATGAGCAAGGGCGATGTGCTGGAGGATTTGCCCGGCGGCATCAAGGTAAAGGCATTCGGCTCGACCGACGAGGGAATCAGTTTTATGGTGACTACCGCCGACGGCACTACCATATTCCATGCCGGCGACCTCAACGACTGGCATTGGAAAGACAGCTCTACCGAGCGCGAGGTGCAGAAGGCTGAAAATGATTTTAAGGTGATTGTCAATCGCATCAAGAGCGAATATCCGGCAATCGATATCGCCATGTTCCCGGTTGACCCGCGCCAAGGCTCTGATTTTGCACGTGGCGCTACCATATTCCTTGAAGAAATCAAGGTGAAGGATTTCTTCCCGATGCACTTCCAGGGCGAGCACTCCGAGGCGTGTGACTTCGCTCTTTACGTGCCTGCCGACGCTACTTCCTGCCATTGCCTCGCAACCCCCGGCGAGTCGATAACTTTGTAGTCGTCAGTCGTCAGTTTTCAGTCGTCAGTTTTCAGATGGCTTAGATACAGAAGGACAGCAGCAATAGAAGTTTTGGCCGTTTGTCCAAGGGTAGGGATGCTCCCCGGAGCATCCGCTTCATCCAATAAAAAACCGCGTAGCTGTAGGGGCGTCCGGAAGGGCAATGTCACTTAAGAATTTTGCCCTGAAAGGGCAAGATGGCAGTAACCGCGGGTAGCCCCGG
>ERZ780149.373-NODE-373-length-59445-cov-18.658680_pt1 | contig 59445 bp, 58 predicted proteins | sample MGYA00511367_ERZ780149 | MGnify/ENA primary metagenome ERZ780149 (study PRJEB29588, sample SAMEA2153852) | human gut metagenome | biome: human gut; feature: human-associated habitat; material: faeces | place: Denmark | collected 2008/2010 ... | reverse complement strand
TATCGAAGCGGTCATAACGAGGCGGTCTTGAAAACCGTTTGGGTGAAAGCCCACGGGGGTTCGAATCCCTCAGCCTCCGCCAACAAACGCAAAGGCATCTTGTTTAAGGTGCCTTTGTTTTTATTTCGCAATGTAAGATGGGATTCGAACGGGCGGGAAAGCAACGCTTATCCTCATAGATTGCAAATTAAAGGATTTTTTTGCCCATTTCGATTCTGACTTCGTGGCGAGCGGGATCGTCGTTGGAATAAGAATACAAGTCGAATCCGATGATTTCAAAGCCTTGGGATTTGTAAAACGCGATTGCGGTTTCGTTGCACGTCTGCGTTTCGAGAACGATCATGCGCGCCTTTGACTCCTCCGCCTTTTTTCCTATGGTGTTCATAAGCAAAGTGCCCACGCCTCTTTTGCGGTTTTCGTTGTCGAAAACGACGACGTTGCTTATGCGGAAGCGGTTGTTCCAGCTCTCCGCCGAGCCTTCCACGTAGCCTATAATTTCGCCGTTTTCAAAAGCGCCGAAGGCAACGGGATTTTCCAGCCATTCGCCGAAGAACTCGGCGTCGAAGGATTTTTCAATCGGTTTTTTAAATCGAGTGTATTTCAGCAGAAACCCGTGTTCAGTGGCGCAAACGTCATAATAACCGTGCGTTTTGTACCGTACGGTGAATTTTTTGCCACGGTAATCGCATCTTTCAAGCTGTCTGATTTCCATGCTTTGTTCCCCTCTCTAAATTCTTTTCGTAGCTATTTGAAGTCCAACCTCTCAAAATGGTAGCGCGGCTTGCCGACGCTCTTTTTTCCGTATTCCACGGCCTCTTTCGGACAATAGCAAATGCACGCCATGCAATGGGTACATTCCTTCCCCCAAACAGGCTTTCCGTCCTTCAAACGAACGTTATTCATCGGGCATTTTTTTTCGCAAAGCCCGCAGCCGACGCAGCCACCGTTTACCCTGAACGCGTCTGCTTTCACGAAGAAACGATAGAAAATCGGATTCACCGGTCCGCTCATAAAGCGGTCGTAAAGGTTGTTTCGCGGAGCCGCAAAGGCTTCGCCCGATTTAACGTGCAAAATAACGTCATCGATATAAGGCTCTGCGGCCTTGACGATTTTTGCGGCTTCGCCGTCCTCGGGAACGTCGAACATTGCAATGTAGTTTTCCGGCATAACGATTTGCGCCGTCCCCATATAGACGAGGTTCTTTTCCTCGGCAAGCAGACGGTTGTATTTTGCAGCGTTGCCGATTTCGCCGCCGCAGTCCATCACGAACCAAACTCGCTCTGCGCCCGAAAGCTCCGTTGCGGAAAGCCACCCCGATACTATCCGCGGAATACGCCACGCATAAGTCGGCGTTACGACGATTGCGTCGCCGTTCACCGAAACGGGTGAACGGTCGTCTTTTTTGATTTTTTCGTTCAGATCGACGATTTCGTCGCCAGTCTCCTCGGCAATTATTTTTGCTATATACCTGCTGTTGCCCGTTCCGGAAAAACAGAAAATCATACGGTTTCCTCCGCGTTTAAGTTTGAAAACATTATAACATTTCCCGCGTAAAAAATCAATACGTTAAAAACAATCTTACATTTCAAGTACCGTTGCCAAAACTCTTCGTCTTTTCCGCGCTTCGCGGTTAAAAAAGAAGGCCTTGAGGCCTTCCTTTATCTTTTTTGTTCGTATTCGGAGATTGCCGACGTGATCGTTTTGTCGGATGTCTTTCCGTGCTTTTCGACTTCGATGCGGTTCTTGTCGCCGTGAGTTAAGCAACCCGCTCCGCCTATGCAGCCTCCGACGCAAGCCATACCTTCGATGAAGTTTGCGTCCAAAAGGCCTTTGCTCTTTTTGAGGAGAGCGACCTTACATTCTTCGATGCCGTCGCAGGAGCAGGATTTGAGGGCGAAATCCTCCAGACCTTGTTCCTTAAGCCCTTCTGACACCGCATCCGACAAACCGCCGCAGCGGGCGAAAATTCTGCCAAAATACGACGCGTTGTCCAGTTCGCTTTCCTCGAGCGTGGTGATGTCGATATCTCTGCTGTCAAACAGAGCCTGCAATTCTTCAAAAGTGATTGCCACGTCGACGTAAGGCTTGACTTCGTCCTTTTGAACCTCTGCCTTTTTGGCGGTGCAAGGTCCGATAAACACCACTTTGCAAGGGCTGTCGGAATGTTCTTTGATATACTTGCCGATGGTTGCCATAGGCGACAGATTGTGCGACACGAACGGCGTCAGCACCGGGAAGTTCTTCTGAACGTAGCTTACGAACGCCGGGCAGCACGAGCTGGTCAAAAAGCCTTTTTCGGCAAGCTCTTTGGATTCGGCCGCCGCAACCATATCTGCGCCGAGCGCGGCTTCGGTAACTGTGTCGAAACCGAGAAGCTTCAACCCCGTTACGACCTGCCCCAGTTTTGCATAAGTAAACTGGCTGGCGATGGTCGGCGCGACGACTGCGTAAACCTTATATTTTTGGTTGTTTTCGCTTTCTTTGATGTATTTTATGACGTCCAAAATAAACGACTTGTCCGTTATTGCGCCGAACGGGCATTGATAAACGCATGCTCCGCAGGAAATGCACTTGTCGTTGTCGATGGTGGCTTCCATATCCGGCCCCATGGAAATGGCCTTGATTTTGCAGGCCTGTTCGCAAGGACGGCGATAGTTCCTTATTGCGCTGTACGGACAAACCTTCGAGCATGCGCCGCATTCCTTGCACTTGGTTTTGTCGATGTGGGCAACGTGGTGCTGATCGAAGCTTATGGCCCCGAATTTGCACACGTCCTCGCATCTGTGAGCCAGACAGCCGCGGCAGGAGTTGGTAACCTCGTATCCGCCCATCGGACATTCGTCGCAGGCGATGTCGATAACTTCGATTACGTTAGGGTTTTCCTTGTTGCCGCCCATGGCGATTTTCACCCTTTCGACTACGATTGCGCGTTCCTTATAAACGCAGCAACGCATCGTCGGGATTTTGCCCGGGACGATGATTTTCGGAATGTCCGGAATGGTTTCCAAAAGCTTGTCTTGCCAAGCGGCCCTTGCGACCTCTCTCAAGACCTTGTACTTCAGATGTTGAACTTTCGTGTCGAATTTTCTCATTTTATCACCTATATCGAACCAAGCAAACGACGATTTTTGCCTGAGTGTCTTTTATTTGTAGCGGCTAAATTATAACATCAAACGAAACAAAAATCAAACGGAAAGCCCTTTCTTGGCACTAATTGGCAAAAAAATATACAAATTTTTTTCTTCTCGGCCGCAAAGCGCAAATAAAAAGCCCGTCCGCAAGCGGTCGAGCCTTATCTTCAGGATTTTTGCATAGGGTCGAAAAGCGTCGTCAGAATGTACTCGAATGCGAGGCAAGCGTTCATCGCGCATAAAACGTACACCTGCGCAACCGCGGATATCCGCATCGAGCTTGAAAGGTCGTTTGCCTCGCAGGCAAAAAATATCGACGAAACGAGAAACAGCGCCGCTATCGCCGCGGACACCATAAACTGTTTGTAGTTTCTTAGCACCGACAGCAGCAAAACCACCACCGTTTGGACCAGAAGCACCGAAAATCCGACCGGCGCGAGCTTGTTGTGAACGGTTCTCTGCCACACCACCTCGGGATCGTCGTCGCCGTGCAAAAACGGGAAGCACATCGTTGCCACCGTGAACGCCGCCGCAATTCCGAACAGAACGTAGGCCGTGATTTTCACCCGTTTTTTTGCGCCCGCGGCGTCCAAGGTCATCTTAAGCGACAAAAAGTAGTTGACGAAAAACAGCACGCCCCACACACATATCGGCGCCATCAGTCCGCATCGCCAGGCAAGGCCCGAAAGCGAAGTGCTCACCGCGCGCTCCGGCGCCCGCGTTATCACTATTGCGCCGACGATCGGCGTGATCGCAAACGTCAACGCAAAAAGTGCGATTTCCGCCCCCGAAATGCGGTTTTTGGCCGAATTCGGCCGTGCGTCCTTTGAAAAAATATCCATTTTCACCCCGCCTCTAATCACCGAGTTTCACGATGATTGCGCTCTTCAGTTCGATTATGTTCGTCCCCGTTTCGGCGTTGTAATAATTTGTGATTTTTCCCTTCAAAACCACTTTGTCTCCCACCTTCGGCTTGTCGGAAAGCCCGTCGTAACGGGTTCCGCTTGCGTCGTAAACGCCGTAAACGTAAAGCACGTTGCCGTCCTCGTCCTCGATATAGAGGTTTCCGTACGTTTCGGACACGACGTTTTTCACCGTCCCTTCGACGTAGTAGGAGTATTCCGTCGTAGCGTTATTTGCAAGATTTCCGCCTATCGTCAGCGCCTCCGGAATGGTCGTAAGCACGTAGTCGTCCGTAGGCGCGCTTCCGTAGCCGCCCTCTTCGATGAATTCCGCCAGAAGATCTCGGGCAAAGACGTCCGCGTCGTAATAATCCACCACCGTAAGCGCGTTAGGCGCGTAGTCCGAGCTGTAGGTGTCGGTTACGATGTAGTAGGTTTTGCTTTCGTCCACCGAGTTTTTCACCGAGTCGCCGTAAGAAGAATAAGCAACGAAATAGTTTTGATTTTGCGTGTTGATAAACTGCGACAGCAGTTTCGAGCCCGACACCGTGCAAAGAACCAGTCTGTTGTCGAACGGCATAATGCTCATCAGCATCGAATAGGTTATCTCGCCGGCCGCAAGGTGTCCTGGGCTTCTCACCGACAGATAACCGCCGCCGAGAACGATGTCGTAATTTGCGCCCCACTTTTCAAGGCCTTTTTCGATGTATTTTTGCGCAACGGTTTGCCTGAGCTCGTTTCGGTCTCGCTGCACGTCGTTGTAGCCGACCACTCTGGAGGCCATGGCAATCTGTTCGCTGTATTTGGTTTTCAGCTTGTTCACAATCGGGTCCTGTGCATAGGTTTTATACACGCTATTCGGCACGATTTCGGCTTTTACGACGCTGTTTTGATTTGTTAAACAATCTATTTTGACTTTTGCGTACGAAATGCCGTCGTTTTCCGCGCCGTTCTGCAAGTGATAAACTCCGCTCCCGTCCTTATAGACGTAGCTGCGGTGCGTATGCCCTTCGAAAACCACGTCGACGTAGCTGCTGAGCACGCTGTCGTATTCGTTGTTACTATAGCTGTCGTGCCAGCTGTAAATAATGACGTCCGCGCCTTCGCTCCTAAGCTTTTGGGCCTCGGCCTTCACCAGATTCGTCAGACTGCTTCCCGTTATGAAATAAACGTCTTCGACCTGACTTGCGGATATCGAGGAATAGCAATTTCCTATTGCGCCGATAATGCCGATTTTGACTCCGCAGCGCTCCACCGTAACCGACGGCTGACAATAATCCGCTATTTCGCCCGTGCTTCTTTTTCTGACGTTGATGGCCAGAAACGGAAAATCGGCAATTGCCAGATTGTCCGAAATCTTTTCTTCGCCCCAGTCGAACTCGTGATTGCCCAAGGTCATCGAAACGAAGTTCAGTTCGTTCATCCATTCCGTCATCATGTTGCCTTTGGTGAGGTTGGATTCGCTGCTTCCCTGCCACATATCTCCCGACGAAAGCACCACGGAATTGCCGTTTGCGGCATAGCCTTTCAGGTAAGTCGTGAGCTCGTCCACGCCGGGTTGATCCGACGTATCGAAGATTTTCCCGTGCAAATCGTTGACGGCGAAAAGATCAAGGTAAACGGCAATCACCAAATCGCAGTTGTCGCAGCGACCGTCTTGGTTTACATCTTTGTGAAGGCAAGGTTTATCCTCTCCGCACGCGGACAGCGACAAAATCACCGCCAGCACCATAACTATAGTGAAAAACGCAGAAATTCGTTTTCTGTTCATATATCCTCCTGCCAAAACCATAAATGGTTTTCGGCGCGTTTCAATTTTACATTATATACCCATCCGTCCGCTTTGTCAATTTCCCATATTCTATTTGCCGAAGTCTTTTGGTTACATCAAAAAAGCGCGGTTCATACCGCGCTTTTGACATTGTTGATTGTTATATTGACATAAACATTGACTTTTCTGACATTTTATCTGTTTTTCGTTTGTTTCACCGTTGCCAGAACGTACACGCCGATAAGCGCCACGGTAGAGAGCAAAACTACTGCGTACATTGCGCCGACGGAAGAATCGCGTCCGAAAAAGTTTACGCTGCAATCCAAACTTTTCTTTATGGCTTCCACCACTTCCGGCGGGAAGCCCTGATTTGCCATTTCTTTTGCAACGCCGCGAAGAGCGTGATTTTTGAAGAGCGCGGTTCCGTAGGTCCCCGGAAGCAAGCTGAGCGCTTTTTGCAAGCCGCTGCCGAAGTTGGATATAGGCATATATGCGCCGCAGACGAAGCCGTATGCCGACGAAACCAAAGTTCCCGCGGCAGAAGCCTGCCCGTTCGTCGTCAGAAACACGTTTACCGCCGACGAAAACGCCGTGCCGAACAGAGTCAGAATCACCACGTCTAAAAGCAGCAGCATAACGTCGCCAAAGCTCATAAACCAGCCCTGAACGGCAATGTAGATAAAGCTTGCGCCCGTTGCGAGAAGCGCCACTATAAGCGTTGACGCCAAGGTCGCGAGGTAGTAGGATACCGCCACGGTGGCGCGGGAAACCGGCGTAACCAAAAAATCTTTCTTCGGGCCGTTCGCCTTGTCCTGAACCATCAAGAGGTTGCAGCAGAACGCAACGGTAACGCAGCTGACGGCAATGAGCGAAGCAAAAAGCTGCGCCGCAACCGTGCCGTTGACGAGCGAGTCTGACACCGCCATTCCTTCCGGAAGCGACGAACGGAAGCTTTCGCGATAGACCTTCGCCAGAAACGTGACGTAAAGCACCAAAAGAATGATCGGAGTGATGAGCGACGAAATCACCAAGCCTTTGTCTTTGAAAAATATTTTTATGTTTCTTTTCGTCAAACACAAAAGAGTTTTCATTTTGCGTCGCCTCCTTGAAGTTCTTTTCCCGTGACGGCCAAAAACACGTCGTCCATTTTCCCTTTGGTTATTTCGAAATCCGTAAAAATTTCGGGGCGGGAAACGATAAGCTCCTTGGCTTCCACGGTGTCCCTGACTTCCACGCGGTAAGCGTCGCGGATTTTTTTGTAAGGCTTGCCGAGCGATTTCACGCTTTCCTCCGTCGCATTATATATGGTTATATAGTCGCCGGTAAAGCGATTTTTGAGGTCCAAAGGCGTGCCTTCGGCGGCAATTCGGCCGTGTTCCAGTATGACGACGTAGTCCGCGTCGGCGGCTTCCTCCATATAGTGCGTGGTGAGGAACACCGTCATGTTTTTGGTTTTTCTGAGGGTTTCGATTTGTTCCCACAAAAGCTTTCTGGTTTGCGGATCGAGGCCGGTGGTCGGCTCGTCCAGAACGAGAACCGACGGATCGTTCAAAAGCGCGCGCGCAACGTCGATACGTCTTTTTTGCCCGCCCGACAGCTTGCCGAACGGTCTTTTCAAAAGGTCCGAAAAGGCAAATTCTACGGAAAGTTCGGCGATTTTGTCTTCGGCCGCTTTTCCGCAAATGCCGTAAAGGCTTGCTCGGGACACGAGGTTGTCTTTTACGGAAAGGACTCCGTCCAAAACGGTGTTTTGAAACACCACGCCGAGCTCTTTGGAAATTTCTTTTTCGTCGGTATCGACGTTTTTGCCGCAAACGAGCACCGTGCCTTCGTCCTTTTTAAGTGTGCCGCACATAATGGAAATGGTGGTCGATTTTCCTGCGCCGTTTTCACCCAAAAAAGCAAACAGTTCGCCCTTTTTCACCTTGAACGACAAGTCGTCAACAGCCCTGACTTCGCCGAACGACTTTGACAGGCGCCGAATGTCAATGATGTTTTCCATTGTTTATTTTCTCCTCCTTTATCCGCAAAATCAAACGATTATGCAACCGAAACGACGTTATTAAGCTTGATTTTTGATTTTTTCTTCGTCGTATTGCAGCATATAGAGATTGTAGTACCTGCCGCGTTTTTTCAGAAGTTCGTTGTGGTTGCCGGACTCTAATATCTTGCCTCCGGAAAGCACGAATATGTTGTCTGCGTGCTGTATGGTCGACAGCCTGTGCGCAACGATAAGCATTGTTCCGACCGACATCATTTTCTCCAGACTATCCTGAATGAGGACTTCCGTTTCGGTGTCTATGTTTGCGGTGGCCTCGTCCAGAATCATAACTTCGGGGCGATGTATCATGGTTCTCGCAAAGCTCAGCAGCTGGCGTTGGCCGGCGGAAAAGTTGTTGCCGCGCTCCCTGACTTCTTCGTCCAGCCCGCCCGGAAGCTTGTCGATAAATTTGTCGGCGTTGACGTAGCGGCAAGTTTCCATGATTTCTTCGTCCGAAAAACCTTCGTCCCTTAAAACTATGTTGCTTCTTATGGTGCCGGAAAACAGGAACACGTCCTGCAGCATCTGCCCGAAATGCTTTCTGAGCGACGACAATTTGATGGTTTTTATGTTGACGCCGTCGAGAAGTATTTCGCCTTTTTGAATGTCGTAGTTTCTTGCAAGAAGCGACAGAATGGTGGTTTTTCCGGAGCCCGTCGCGCCGACGAACGCCACCGTTTGTCCTGCTTCGATTTTGAACGAAACGTCTTTTAGCACCCATTCGTCCGGAACGTAGGAAAACCACACGTTTTTAAACTCTATTTCGCCTCTCACCGTTTCAAGCTCCACGGCGTCGGGCTCGTCCTTGACGGAAGGCTCGATGTCGTAAACGGTGAATATCTTTTCGGCAGATGCAAAGGCCGATTGAAGCCTGTGGAACTGCTCGGCCAGACTCTGAATAGGGTTGAAGAACTTGGACGTGTACATATAAAACGCCACCACCAGCTCGCTGGTTATCACCGTGCCCATAAATCCCGCGCCGTCGAAATTCGACTTGCAGGAAAAATAGAACAAACAAAGCACCGACGAAACGTAAAGCATATAAACCAGCGGTCTGAACACGCCGAACACCAGAATCTGTTCGCGCCCCGCGCGGTAAAGCGCATCGTTCTTTTCCTCGAACTGTTTGGTTTTTTTGCTTTCGCGATTGAAAATCTGAATAATCTTCATTCCCGACAAGTGCTCGGAAAGATAGGTGTTGATGTCGGTGGTCGATTCCTTGACGCGCCTGTAGGCCTTGCGGCTGAATTTTCTGAATATCACCGTGAACAGAACGATGAACGGCGCAAAGCAAAGCACCAAAAGCGTCAGCGGAACGTTCAGCACGAACATTGCGATCAAAACGCCCAGAATGACGAACATGTTTTGCACGAGGTTCGCCAGAAGCCCCGTAAACATCATGGAAATTGCGCCCGTGTCGTTGGTTACCCTCGTAACGAGTTTTCCGACAGGGATTTCCGAAAGCTGTCCGTGCGAAAGGTTTTCGATGCGGCAAAAGAGGTCTTCCCTCAGGGCCGACACGATTTTTTGCCCCGTAACCTGCAACAAAACGGCCTGAACGTAGCTTCCCGCAAGACTGACCAAAAGAAGCCCGCCGTAAACGGCAACCAACGTCAGAAGAGTTTTCATTTCAAACGACGCCTTCACGATCTCCTGAATTTTCGCCACCAGAATAGGCGAAACGATTGAGTATGATATGCCGACGATCATAACCAGCCCGACGGCCAAAAAGTTTTTCCAATAAGGTTTTGCGTACACAAGAAGCCGCCTTATAAGCTCGGAATCCTTGATTTTTCTGTCAAAGCCCATCGCTTCCTTTTTGTCCTTAACGAGGACGTACGCCAGAATAAGCGCCGCAGACACAGAACCTATTATCGCGCCGAGAATCAAAAGAGGCATATATTCTTTCATCTTTCTTCCTCCTTTCTTTCTTCCTCGAGGCGCTGAAGCTCCACCATGTTGCGGTACTCGGCGCAGCGATCGTAAAGCTCTTTATGCGTGCCGACGTCCACGATGCGTCCGTCGTCGACGTAAACGAGCTTGTCAAGATGCTCCAAAGTGGAAACGCGGTGCGCAATGATAAAAGTGGTTTTCCCCGCGCGCGTTTCTCTTAAGTTTTGCAAAATTTCCTTTTCCGTGGCCGCGTCGACTGCGGAAACGCTGTCGTCCAGAATAAGAATTTCGGCGTTTTTCAAAAGCGCTCTGGCAATGGATATCCTCTGCTTTTGTCCGCCGGAAACCGTTATGCCTCTTTCTCCCATAACGGTGGCGTAACCGTCCTTGAATTCCTCGATGTCGCCGGAAACGCCCGCAAGCTTCGCCGCCGCGGACACCGCTTCGTCCGACGCCTCGTCCACGCCGAAAGCGATGTTGTTTTTCACGGTGTCGGAAAAGAGGAAATTATCCTGCGGAACGTACGCGATATGGTCGCGCAAAGATTTTATGGAAACCTCGTTGACATCCTCTCCGTCCACGAAAAGCGTCCCGTCCGGAACGTTGTAGGTTCTCAAAAGCAAATCGACAATGGTGGTTTTTCCGGCGCCGGTTTTTCCGACTATGCCCACGTTTTCGCCGGCGGCAACCTTGAAGCTTACGTCCTCAAGAACCTCTCTCTCGGAGCCCGGATAACTGAAAGACAGATGACGATATTCTATGTTTCCGTCCACCTTTTTAAGGTCTTTCACACCCGGTCTGTCGGTAACGTCGGACTTGGCGTCCAAAAGGTCCGAAACGCGCTTAAGCGAGGTTTTTCCCCTCGAACTCATCTCTATAAGTTGCGATACTGCCATAACGGGCCAAACGATTGCGTTGAAATAACCGATAAATTCCATCAGTTCGCCCGCGTTGAACACGCCCTTATAAACGAGGTAGCCGCCGTAGCCCAAAATGACGCAAACCACCGATTCCACAAACAACGTAACTAGAATGTTCAGAAGCGTGGAAGCCTTTGTGAATTCGACGTTGGCTTTTTCGTTCTCCACGTTGAGTTTGCGGAAAGCCAGAAGCTCCTTAAACTCCTTCACAAACGCTTTTATCACGGCGATGCCCGAAAAGTTTTCCTGCGCGAAGTCGCTCATTCTGGAAAACGCTTCCTGCCTTTCGTCCCATTTTTTCATCATGTATTTTCCCATGACGAGGCCGATTGCCAGCATAAACGCCATAGGAATAAGCGAGAACAGCGTCAGCCTGACGTCCATAACCGCCATGTTATATACGGCAAGGCCACCCAAAAGCAGCGCGTCGAAAAGCATCAGAACACCCGAACCGAAGCAATCCTGCACGGTTTCCAGATCGTTGGTGAAAAGCGACATAAGGTGGCCGACTTTGTTGGTCTGATAAAACGCCAGCGACAGATCCTTTGCATGCGAAAACATTTCGCTTCTGAGGTTTTTTTCGACCTTTATGGCAGTGCCGAAAAAGCATATACGCCACAAGAACCTGCCCAAAACAAGCGAAACGATGACGATCAGCATAGGTTTGCATATTTCGTCGAGCAGAAAATCCATATCGAAAGTGCGCGTAACGCCGTCCACCACCACAAACCCTTCGTTGAGGCCGTTGACGACCATTCGGTACATCTTCGGAATTTCCAGTTGCATATAATCCACCACCAGCAAAGCCAGCACTCCCAAAAGAAGAATGCCTCCGTAGCGAACGTAATATTTGTTTATGTGCTTTCCGAAAACCATTTAATATCTCCCAAAGCGTATGTGAAGAACATTTTAAACCATCCCCGAAAATATGTCAACGAAAGACAAAAAAAAATTGCGTATTTCTACGCAATTTTTCGCTGTTTGTTATATTAAAACGGTTTTGACTTCCTCTCCGTCCAGCGTTTTTAAGGTCAATCGGCCGTTTTCGTAAACGAGGTAACCCGAAAAGCCGTCCTTCGGCAAGCTCGGCGAACCGGGATTTGCAAATGTATAGCCCGTTTCGTCGGTTTCGATGAAAGCGGTGTGAAAATGTCCGTAGCAAAGAAGATCGAACGCGCCTTCCGGCAGGTTTTCGCGGCTGAACACGTGGCCGTGAGTAAACAGCAGTCGTTTTTCGCCGTCGTCCACCTCCAAAATGCCGTCCACGAATCTGAACTTCGAAACCATCTGATCCACTTCGGCGTCGCAATTCCCTTTCAGTACGGCCAAATTTTCGGTTTCGTTCAAAACTTCGGCGACTTCAAGGGGCGCGTAGCCTTCGGGAAGCGGATTTCTCGGCCCGTGATAATAGACGTCGCCGAGCAGAATAATTCGGGTGGCGTTCTCCTCTTTCGCGCGATTGATTATTCGTTTTGCGACGGGCAACGAACCGTGCACGTCGGACGCAATCAAAATTTTCATTATTCTTTCGGCATCAGGGTGCGATACATAGCCTCGAGTTCCTCAAGCCCCATAAGTTTCGGAACAGGATAAAGCGGATTTGCTTCGGCGTAAGCGCGTTTTGCCATGGTAGGAATGTCGGCTTCCTTGATTTCGGGAATAACGGTAGGAATGTCCATATCCGCGTTCATTTGTTTGATTTTTGCGATAACGGCTTCGCATTTTTCCTTATCGGTCGGGCCGGCTTCTATGCCGCAGTAGTCTGCGATTTCGGCCATTTTCTTGTAGATGGCGGAGCCGTAGTATTCCAGAACGAACGGCAGAATAACGGCGTTTGCAAGACCGTGCGGAACGTTATACATACCGCCGAGCTGGTGAGCCAAAGCGTGAACGTAGCCGACGTAAGCCCTCGTGAAAGCGCAGCCTGCGTAGAAGCTGCCGACGAGCATATTGTTTCTGGCGGTGAGGTCGGCGCCGTCTTTGTAAGCGGTTTCGAGATTTTCGAAAATAAGCTTGCAGGCTTTTAAGCCGTCTGCGTGAGTGCCTTTGGTGTTGCTGTTGCCGACCAAAGCTTCAACCGCGTGAGTCAAGGCGTCCATACCGGTGGTGGCGGTGGTGAAAGGACGAAGGCTTACCGTCAAAGTAGGCTCCAGAACCGCATAGTCAGGAATGAGGTTGAGGTCGTTGATAGCGTATTTTTCGTGAGTTTTCGGATCGGAAATGACTGCGGCGATCGTAGCTTCGCTTCCGCTTCCGGCAGTTGTCGGAATGGCGAAGAACAACGGCAGACGATGCATAACCTTCAAAACGCCCTTAAGCTTCGGAACAGGTTTTTTAGGCCTTGCAAGGCGCGCGCCCATTGCTTTTGCGCTGTCCATGGAAGAGCCGCCGCCCAAAGCCACGATGCACTGGCAACCGTTTGCTTTGTATTCGGCCAAAGCGTTTTCGACGACGTCGATGGTCGGATTCTGCACGGTTTTGTTGAACACGACGTATTCGATGCCGTTGTCGGAAAGACCTTTGTAGAGGTTGTCGAGCATGTTAGTTTTGCTGATGTTCGGACCGGTGACGATCATAGCCTTTTTGAGGCCCTTTTGCTTGATGATTTCGCCGACTTTGAAGATGCTTCCTTCACCCTCTAAAATTTCAGGTTTTCTCCACGGAAGCAAGCCCGAAACGGCCTTAAAGCAAACTTGGAAAGTGCGGTACCAACATTTTTGAAGTGCGTTCATAATACCCTCCTTGGGAGCTAATATAGATTATGTATAATATTTTAGTACATTCGGGCGGCGTTTGTCAACGGTTAGAAAAAAATTTAGCGGTAATCGGGCAATATTTCCAAAACTCTTGAAATCTTCTGCCCGGCGGTATATAATAAATGCAAAAAGAAAAATGAGGTACTTTATGAAATCGGTTATCGAAAAATTTTTGAAATACGTATCCTACGACACCACTTCCGACGAGGACTCCGCTTCTTATCCTTCCACCGAAAAACAGCTGGTGCTGCTGGCGGAACTTAAGAACGAACTTGCCGCCTTGGGCCTTGACGCCAAAATGGACGAACACGGCTACGTTACCGCCACTCTTGCCGCAAACGGCACTTTAAGCGGCAAAAAGATATGTTTTATCTCCCACGTTGACACAAGTCCCGCAGTTTCGGGCACAAACGTAAAACCGCAGATTATCCGCTATGAAGGCGGCGACGTCGTGCTGAACGAGGAGAAAAACGTTGTCTTCTCCGCCGCCGAATATCCCGAAATTTCCGCCTACGTCGGGCAGCAAATCATATTCACCGACGGCACCACTCTTCTCGGCGCGGACGACAAAGCGGGCGTTGCCGAAATCATGACCGCGCTCGAATATCTGGTTTTTCATCCGAACGTTAAGCACGGCGAAATCAAGGTGGCCTTCACCCCCGACGAAGAAGTGGGCGCAGGCGTAAAATACTTTGACGTCGCATCTTTCGGCGCAGACTTCGGCTACACCGTCGACGGCGGCAAGCTCGGCGAAATCGAATACGAAAACTTCAACGCCGCGGCCGCCACTCTCACCGTAAACGGCACCTCCATTCACCCCGGCGAAGGCAAAAACAAACTGAAAAACGCCATCGAAATTTTTGCGGAATTCCAAAACTCTTTGCCCGAAAAAGAAACTCCGTTTTACACCTCCGGTTACGAAGGATTTTATATGGCGTCGTCGGTTTCGGGAAGCGTCGAAAATCTGGTGGCAAAATACATAATCCGCGATCACGACATGGCAAAATTCGAGGCCAAAAAGAGCACCTTCGTTTCCCTTTCCCAAAAGCTGAACGAAAAATACGGCGCGGGCACCTGCGTGGCCGACGTAACGGACAGCTACTACAATATGTCCGAAATCATCAAAAACAATTTCCATCTCATAGATAACGCCAAACTGGCCATGGAAAAAGCCGGCGTGAAACCTATCGTCGTGCCTATCAGAGGCGGCACCGACGGCGCGACGCTTAGCCACAGGGGACTTCCTTGCCCTAACCTTTCCACCGGCGGACACAACTTCCACGGGAGATTCGAATATATCCCCGTTCAGTCTATGGAAAAAATGGTCGAGGTCATTCTGAATCTTGTGGAAATTTACAGATAGTTCCCCTTTGGGGAAACTCCCGATATTGAAAAAAGGAAAGCGACAGCAAATGCTGTCGCTTTTTACGGCCTTGTTAAAGGTCGCAGAGGGGTCCTTTCGGGACCGAACCGTTGAGGATTGATTCGGTCATATAAAAATAAAACACTTAACAAAACAAAAATCCTGCCGAACCTCCGCCGACAGAACTCCATCTGTTTACGTCAGAAAACGGCAACCGGCTGTCATACCTTTCGGCTTAGACCCTATGGCTTTGCGTCGCCGCCTTTCGACGGGTTTGCTGATATTTACAATTTGATTATACCCTACAATTTAAGCAAAGTCAACGATTTTTTGAAAATAACCGTCAAAAAACGCAGAGGCAAAAGCCTCTGCGTGGTTTTGTTTCTACGCACCCGTATCTTCGGACGGAGGTGTTATGATTTCAATGTCCGAAAGCGGTTTGTTGTTCACTTTCACGTCCTCCGGGCAACCTTTGAAGGTCAGCGACAACATGCCGAATTCGCAGTTTGACGACACGGTTACGGATTTAAGCTTTTTGCAGCCGTAAAACGCGCCGAGGCCGACTTTCGTCACCTTGCTTGCGGCAACCGAAGTCAGATTTTCGCAACCCGAGAAGCAGTCCACCGGAATGGCTTTTATGCCGGTGAGCGAAAGCGAAATTTTTTCAATGCCCGAATTCATAAAGCAAGCGGTGCCGATTTCCGTTACGGATTTCGGAATTTCCACCGATTTTAATGCTTTGCAGCCCTCGAAAACCTTTACGCCCAGATAAACGAGTTTCTCCGGCAGCGTTACGCTGACAAGCGATTCGCAGCCCGAAAAAGTGCTGCCGTAAAGTCTGGTGATTTTCTCCGGCACGGCCACGGACGTCAGTTTTTTGCAATCTCTGAACGCGCTGGCGGCGATTTTGGTGATTTTGGCCGAAAGATTGACGCTTTCGATGTTTTCGCAACCGCAGAACGCGCGCTTTTTGATCAGCCTGAAGCTGTCGCCCAAAGTGATTTTGGTGATGGTTTTGTCGTTTCTGAACGCGCCTTGCGCGATGCCGACCACCGGCAGCTTGTTGTAGGCCGTCGGAAAAATGATTTCGGTAGGACGACCGTCGGTTACGTCGCTCCAGCCCGTGATCATATAGCCCTTCGACATCGAATTGCCGTAAAGCTCGAATTTGAAATATTTGACGTCGGCCGCGTCCGGATCGTTTTCTGCAGAAGCGGGAACGTCGATATCCTCGTCGGTGTCCGCGCCGTCGCCCAGCGTTCCCGTGCTGACGGAACCGCTTTCGGTCGGCTTATCTCCGCATGCGGCAAAAGCCATAACCCCGAACGCCAACGTCAATAAAAGAAGAATTGTCGTGATTTTTTTCATAATTGCGCACCTCTACCATATTATGATATGCGTTGTTTTTCCAAACAGGCCGTCGGCCTATATATCTATACATTTTATATCATAACACATAATCGTCATAAAAGTCAACAGATTACGAAAAAACCGAGCGGCGTGCTCGGTTTTTTGTCGTTTTTCGACTAAATTGCTTTTTCGATGTATTTTGCCACGTCGCCGACGGTTTTGAAACCGTGAACGTCGTCGTCCTCGATGGTGATGTTCCATTCGTTTTCGACGTCCATAAGCATGCCGACGATTTCCAAAGAATCTGCGCCGAGGTCCTTCACGATGTCGGATTCAGGCGTGATGCTCGCCTTGTCCAGCCCGAGCTGCTCGGAAAGCATATCTCTAAGTTTTTCGAATACCATTTCGTTTACCTCCCAAAAAACTATCTTTAATTCTACACAAAACGCGACCGTCTGTCAACTTATTTAGTCAACGTCCTCGAAAACGATTTCCTGCGCTTCGGCGGCAATGGCTCCCTTAAAGCCCGGGATAAAATCGACGGAGGTAAGCACCACGGGTTTGCCCTCGAATTCCAGCGGCCCCGTTACATCGAACTTTCTGATGCCCGAAAGTCCGTCGGCAGTAAGCTTCAGGTAGGCTTCCTTTTTAGTCCAAACGGAAAAATAGTTTTCCACGCTGTCGGCGGCCTCGATTTCTCCGCCGAAAAACCAGCGGTTCGCAATCGGCTTATAGTTGATGTCCCTTATTTTTTCGATGTCGCAGCCGATTTCCGTTTCGCCCATGGCCAAAATGGCGTAATTGTCGCTGTGCGACAAGCTGAAACGAACGTCCGGACGGGACGGGAAATACGGTTTGTCGTTTTTGCCCTTCGCTTCGCCGGGAAGCTCGGACGCGTTTTCGCCGCAGAACTTTAAGTATCTGCCGAAACACTCCTCAACGAACTCTCTGCGATATTCTTTGTTATAATTTTTCTTTATAAAAACAAGCATAACTGCCCCCTTTTCGGTGATGTTTCAATTATAGCACCGCCGCGGGCATATTGCAAGACAACGGCGTTATTTCTTTTGAAAAATCGTAAGCGCGCCTATGGCCGCCAGAAACAGGCCGAAGCATTTGGTCAGATTGTCTGCGGAAATCGACTTTTGAAGCGCGCTGCCGAGTATTGCCGCCGCAATCCCCGAAAGCATCAACGCGGCGGCCTTTTTGAAGTCCGTAAGTCCGTTTGCCGCATGGCAGGAAAGCGCCACCGCACCCATCGGCAAAAACGCCGCAAGGTTCAGAAACTGCGCCGTTTTTTGCTCCATCGAAAGCAGGTACACGGACATCGGAACAAGCAGCGTTCCGCCTCCCATTCCCATGCCGCCGAGCATTCCGCCCAGAATCCCGACGATTATATATAAAACAACCATATCGAATTTTTATCCTCGTTTTTAGTATATATAAACGATGTTTTCGGTTTATCCGAAAAACATTTTTAGTCCCGCAAAAACCATGATCGCGCCGAAAATCAGTTTCAAAATTTTGGCGGGAAGCTTCTTTAATAGCGCCGCGCCGACTATCCCCCCGACGGTCGCCGAAACGATAACCAAAGCGGCGTTTTCGGGCAAAGCCGCGCCGGAATTATGGTAGGTAACGAGGCTCACCACGGTCAGCGGCAGCATAACCGCAATGGCCGTTGCGTGCGCTTTTTTTTCGCCCAGCGAAAAGCACCAAAGAAGAATCGGTACAGCAAGAAGCCCTCCCCCGCCGCCGAAAAATCCGTTGCAGAAGCCGCACGCCGCACCGCCAAAAAGCGCAGCCGTAATTTTTGCCGCCGTTTTCTTTACGGGCGGTCTTTGAAACTTTGCTCGCATAAGGCTATTGTCTGTTAAAAACCCGTTTTTATTTGAAGCGTTTGGATATATATGGCGAAATTCGTTTGCCAAACGAGTTTTTTTGTTATATAATTGTTTGAGTTATTATGGAATACTATTTTGATTTAAGTTAAAATTAAGTATTTCATTTTACATTTAAGATAACAATAATGCATTATCGCAAAAATAGGAGACAAAATGAAAAACGCTAAAAGATTTTTAACTCTTTTATTAGTTGTAGTTCTCTCGGTTTCGCTTGTTGCGCTTGCCGCTTGCGGCGACGATCCGGATCCTACTCCGGACAAAGGCGACACCAAAACCGTAAGCCTCACCGTCAAAAACGGTAACTTTGCGGCTTTTTCCGACGTTGCAAACGACAGCGCCGGCGTTCCTCAACCGGGAAGCCCGACCAACTGGACCTCCGTTACGGGCACCTCTTCTTCCGTGAAGGGCGTCGTTGACGTTTCCAAGTGGGAAAAATACGGCGAAAAATTTGTTGATAAAGACGGGTTATGGTTTTCCACGGCAAATCCTGGAAAGCAAAAGTCCTCTCTTACCGATAATTTTGACGCAGACGACAACGTGCTGATGGTTTACAACAGCGAAGCAGGCTACGCGGGTTATTACTGCGCAAGCGGACTCTCCGTTTCGGCAGGGAAAGAATACGTGCTTCACGTTTCCGTCAAAACCGACATCACCAGTCAGACGGGCGGCGCCAAGATTTACATCTATAACTCCGGCGCGGGCTATATGGAAATCACCGACATCAACACCAACGGCGAATGGAAAGATTACACCATCCGCATCATCGGCAATCCGACCGCTTCCAAGAGCCTTTCCGTTTACCTCACCTTGGGTTACAACGAAAAAGCGCCTGCATCGGGCTGGGCTTTCTTCGACAACGTTTACCTTGAAGACGTTTCCGAAAAAGACACCGCCGTCACTGCCGACAAAACTTTGGACCTTGCAGTTCCTAACCCTGAGTTCGATTACGTCACCTTCCAATCCAAGGGCGGCGCGAACACCCCTGCAATGTACACTTCCACCAACACCGGCAACGGCAACAACCTTTACAGAAGAGTTGATACCTCCTCCGAAGTTTTCGAAGCCGCAAAAGGCGGCTACGGCGAAGGCGTCGTGAACCCGGGCGTTCCTGACGGCACCGTCGGCTCTCACGTTTATATGCTTTACAACAGCGAGCTTTCCGCCATCGGCATGCGCTCCACTTCTACCGTAAACTTCGCTCAGTGCGGACTTTACGAGGTTTCCGTTTGGGTGAAGACCAACATCTCCTCCGATCCTGCGGCAAACTGCACCGCGACTCTCAAGCTCGTTGACGGCAAAACCGAATACGTGCTCGACGGCATCAATACTAACGGCGAATGGCAGCTCTGCACCTTCTACGTTATTGCCAGCAAAAACGGCAACAACTCTTTGGATTTCGAATTCCATTTCGGCACCGGCAAAGCGGAAGACGGCGTTAAACCTGCAACCTTCAGCAAGGGCTGGGCGTTCTTCGACGGCCTCACCTACAAAAAGGTTGCGAGTGAAGACGAATTCGTCGACGAAGCGGGCGTAAGCAAAATCGTCAACCTCCGTATCGACGAAAACAGCACCCTCGAAAACGGCTACTTCAACGACAGCAACCCTGTTAAGGGCATCTCCGTCATCACCGACAAAGACAGCGACCTCATCGGCGGAACCGACGTTTCCGGCGTCAAGGCCGGCGTTATCGACCTGTCCTCTTCCGACAAAAACATCACCCTTCTGGACGGCACCGTGGAAGCTTACGCTGAAAGCGTAACCGTTCCTGCTCTTCCGTACGTCAACACCAAGGTTGTAAACAGCAACAGATTGTTTGCCGTTCTCCCGTCTTCTCCTTGTATATACAAGTTCAAGTTCGCTGACGCAAAAATGGTTTTGGCCGCCAACGACTATTACCGTATCGGCGCGTGGGTTAAAACTCAGAACTTCGGCGACGCTTCCGTGACCGTTAAGCTTATGAACGCCGAGGACGATTCCGTTCTCGCAACCTCCAGCGGCATAGACAGCGACGACATCACTTCCGGCGCAATCGACGGCTGGCAGGAAGTCGCGTTCCTCATTCAGACCGGCAGCGAAGAAAAAACCGTTTACCTGCAATTCGAACTCGGCAGCGGCAGCGTTTACACTCCCGACACCCTTGCGGCAGGCAGCGTGTTCGTTTCCAACGTAACCCTCGTTGACAGCGACTACAAGGATTACTCCGCTTCCACTTCCAACTTCCGCAAAAAGGTTTCCTTCGTAACCACCACCTCCGACACCGTTTCCAACGGCGGATTCAACAACCTCGACTACGAAAAGGTCGAAGGTCTTGCCACCGGCGGTATGGTTGACGGCAAACTTTCCGAAAATTTCGGCACCCCTGCAAACTGGACGCTCGTCAACAAGAACGGCAACGGCAAACAACTGGCCGGTATCGTTGACGTCAACAACGAAACTTTGGTTCAAAACATCGTTGCCGACTACGCCGACGGCACCCTTCTCTACGAAGGCTTGTTCGGCGAAAATATGTTCATCAACCCTAACGCTTCCGGCGTTACCCTTGATATGCTTTCGTACTTCGGCGGCGACAACGTTCTGATGCTCGCTTCCGGCGACGTCAAAACCTCCGACGCAGACAAGAACGGTCAACCTGCATCCGTGGGTTACACCTCTTCCAGCTCGTTCTCGCTGTCCGCAGAAGGCTACTACCTCATCTCCGTCCTCGTCAAAACCGTGGGCGACAGCACTGCAAGCCTCTATCTGTACGACACCGACAACGCGGTTCTCGCTAAATTCGAAGGCATCAAGAGCGGCACCGACAATCAAGGTTGGACTCGCTACACCTTCGCTGCCAAGACCGGTATCTCCGCAAAATCCGTCAAACTCGGACTGTTCCTCGGAACCAAGGATTCCTATTCCGGCCTCAGCAAGCCTGACGAAGGCACCGCATATTCGCTCCTCAAGGGCGGCGTCGTGTTCTTCGACCAAGCTTCCCTCGTCACCATCGACAAGAAAGCTTATAACGGACTGACCGAAAACGGCGAACTCAAAGTTTGCAGCTTCACTTCCGACAGCTTCGAAAACTTCGCTTCTTCTTCCGTCGAATCCAGCGGCCTCGGCAAACCTGACGGTTGGACCGGCAGCTCCGACTACAAAGGAACCGAAGAAAAACCTTCCACCAACACCACCGCAGGCGTTTTGATCGGCAACAACGCCGACAGCTTCCTCGACAGGCTGGTTGCTCTGGACGGCTTCACCAAACTCGACGGCGAACCTGAAGAAAACGCAGAATACTTCTATCGGGACGGCGAAACCTGGCGCATCTGGAAAGAAGGCGACTTCGAAGACGGTCGTTATAAAAACGAAATCATCGAAAAACTTGCAAAAGACAACAACGTTTCTCTGGCAGATCAGCTTGCCGCGCAATACGCCAAGAGAGCTGCTTACAAAGCGCAATTTGTGGAAAGCGAACCTAACAGCTACCTCCTCATTAACAACGAGGACGCAACCGCTTACAGCTTCACTTCCTCCAAGTTCACCTTCAGCAAGAACAGCTACTACAAAGTGTCCTTCTCCGCAAAACTTCTGGAAGCGTCCGAAAACGCTTACCTCTACGTGCAGATTAACGACACCACCGCAGGCGTAGGCGACTATGTTATCAAGATCTCCGCTTCCGAATGGACCACCGGCACCTTCTATCTGAAGACTTCGTCTTCCGACGCAAGCGTAACCGTCAAAGTCGGCTTCGGCAGAGTGTTCACTCCTGCCAACAGCAGCAACGTAACCTACGACTACTTCTCCGGCTTTGCAATGTTCGACAACATCGACATTCAAAAGATCGAAGCTTCCGAATACAACGCAGCAACCACCAACGAAGCGGCTCACGTCCTCAAAGACACCCTCACCGATTCCAAGGCCATCGATAAGGGCAGCGACAGCAAAGATAAAGACAAAACCAAAAACAACCTCGGATGGCTCTGGATCAGCTCCGCAGTCATCGGCGCGCTCATCATTGCTGCAGTGATAGTTTATTTGGTGAAGAAAGTTATCCCTAAACGCAAAGCTTTGAAGAACATGCCAAGCTACGACGCTCGCAGAGCTCAATCGCCTGACAGCTTGAAGAAGCGTGAGGATAAGTACAAGAACATGAAAGACTAATCTTTCAAAAACCTACGAAAGCCACCGATTTCTCGGTGGCTTTTTGATTGAAAAAGAGCGGCTGTTGCCGCTCTTTTCCGTTTTTAATTATTAAACGAATTCAAACATTCCAATATGGCTTTATAATTCTTTTTCTTTGCCTTTTTGTAACAAAGAAAAATATCTATAAAGCCCCAAATACCAAAAAGTCCCACGGTCAAAAGTTTCAACACCCCAAGACCTATATCCCCGACGTAAAACCTGTCGATGCCCAGATCTCCTAAAAATATAGACAATATCAAGGTTGTGGTTGACGATTTGAAGTCCACTCCGGAAATCACCATTCCCGCTTCGTCCGGCATAACGGATAGTCTTTGCTGCAATTCCATTTTCTTTTCTTGCGGAATATACTCTCTAACCTGCGCCATTATCGTTGCTATTTTGTTGTTATCCATTTTCTTCCTCCCGTATAGTTTGATAATTATATTGTATTCTAATTATAATTAGATGTCAAGACTTTTATTCTAATTATTGTTAGGATATTTGTATGAAAGAATATTCAAGGGAAGTTTTCGCCGAACGCTTAAAGGAGCTTCGCGCAGAAAAAGAAATAGGTCAAAACAAGCTCGCAAAGGACCTTGCTCTGTCCAACGCAAGCATAAGCTACTGGGAAAACGGAAAGCAGGAGCCTTCCGCTTCTGCCCTGTTTAAGCTTTCGGTCTATTTTGAGGTGAGCGTCGATTACCTTATCGGCACGTCGGAATACAGATAAAAGAGCGCCTTCGGGGCGGTCTTTTTTTGTTTTGCCGCGGCGCGTAAGGGACATAAAACAAACCGATTTCTCATACATATTCAGTATGAAAAGTTCGGGAAGCAAAATTTACAAAGCCGTAGCTTTGGTCACCGTATTCGGGGTGGCCACGAGAGCCGTCGGTTTTTTGTTCAAAGTTTACGTCGGCAGAAAACTGGGCGCGGAAGCCGTGGGGCTTTATCAGATGGCGCTTTCGGTGCTGTTTTTGTTGTCCGCAGTGGCGTCAAGCGGCGTGCCGCTCGTGCTGTCGAGGCGAATCGCGGCTCTCGATGGCGACGAAAAAGCCGGCCGACTGGTTTCGTCCGGCCTTTTGATTTGCGGAACGATTTCCGCTTGCCTTATTGCCGTATTTTACGCCTGCGGCGACAATTTGGCCGTATTATTCGGCGACAAAAGGGCTTTGCCCGTGTTTTTCATCGTTCTGCCGACGCTGCTCTCAACCTCCGTTTACGCCGTCGTAAGGGCGTATTTTTTGGGAAAGAAGCAATACTTTGCCTTCTCCGTTGCCGAACTTTCGGAAGAGGTGGTCCGCGTGCTGTCCTGCATTGCGTTTTGCAGCAAAAAAAGCCCCTTTAACGGGGCGACGGGCATCGCTTTTTCGTTTTTAATTTCGGACCTCGTCAGCGCATCGGTGCTTTCTGCCATCTATTTTGCCATCGGCGGCAGGCTTAAAAAGCCCGCTGGCGTCAAACCGACCGTAAAAAGCGCCGTTCCCATAACTCTCATACGAATTTCGGGGAGCTTGGTCAGCAGTCTGACGGCGGTTATCGTGCCTTTTATCCTCGTAAGAAGCGGCATGACTCCGTCCGAAGCCACCGCCGATTACGGCCGAGTCACCGGCATGAGCTTGCCGCTTTTGATGGCGCCGCTCGCCATAACGGGCGCGCTTGCCACGGTGCTCGTTCCGGAGGTCGCAAGCAGCCAAAAAACCGGTTTATGTCGCAAAATCGACTCTGCAACCCTGTTTGCGGCCATTATAGGCAGTTTTTTCGTTCTGGTTTACGCGACTCTCGGCGAAAGCATAGGGACGTTTTTATTTAACGATTCGCGCGCCGGAAAATACGTCGGCATTGCGGCCGTCATAATATATCCGTTGGAGCTTAACCAAATCAGCACCAGCGTGCTCAACAGCCTCGGCCGTGAAAGAACCACCTTTCTGCACTTCGTTATAGGTTCACTGGTAACCGTGGCGTGCCTGTTCGTTCTTCCTGCAAAAATCGGGGTTTACGCCATACTTTGCGGCATGCTGTTGTGCTTCGGCACAACCACGTTTCTGAATTTTTCGGTTCTTCTGAAAAAAGAAGGCTTGGAACTCAACTTCAAAAAACCGATTTCCGCCGTATTTGCGGCCGCGCCGTCCGCGCTTTTGTGCTACCTTCTGAAAAACCTGCTTCTGCTTCGCGCGCCGATTGCCGTGGTGGTCATCGTTCCTGCGTTCGTTTCCTGCCTTGCTTATGCGGTTACGCTGTGGGCGTTCGGCATCGTTGACGCCGAGGCAGTTCTTCCGAAAAGAAAAACGACAGCCCTTGTCAGGCTGCCGAAAAAGGCGAAAGGATAAAAAACTATCATAGGCCGAGTTTTTTCAGATATTTGTCGCAAAACGGCACCAGCACGAACGTCAGCGCGGCGTTCAGCAGCAGAACCAAACCCTGCGACATAATTCTGCCGCCCATATACACCCAAAGCGTCTTTTTGCTTCGGAAAAACGTGTACCAAAGCGTGGTGGTGTTTATGCCCAAAGTGCAAACGACGAGCGTCAGCAGATATGCCGCCGCTATCATCGCCGCCAGATTTTCGCCGAAAATGCGTTTTGCTATCCACGGCATAACCCCCGTCAGCCCGGAGGCAAGCGTCAGAAGCGGCAACCACGCGCCGTGCGGAAACAGCAGGCACCCCACTCCGTCGCCCAAGGCTCCCACCAAAAATCCGACGAACGGCCCCATATATATTCCTGCGATTATCGACGGAATATAGGTTAGCGACAGGCTTAAGGCGGTGGTTTGCGCCGACAGACAGTTCAGCACCGCCGAAACCGCAACGAAAAGCGCGGCGTAAGCAATTTTTTGCGTATTAATTTTTTTGTTCATAAAAAAACCTCCGACAAATTCAGAGATTCGAGCATGGTTATACAACCGTATAAACTAAGCAACGAATGCGGCAAGCCACCGCAGAGAATCCCCTTTCGTTTGCGGACAACATTCCATTCCGCAACACTTAACGCGACTTGCCTACTCTGCTGATATAAATTATACACGGCTTTTTGTTATTTTGCAATTCAATTCGTATAAAAAATCTGCCGCGTGACGATAATAGCGTTATGCTTACGATTTTTGTCAGAACCATCATACTATATTTTGCGCTGATTGCCGTCATGCGCCTTATGGGGAAGCGGCAACTCGGCGAAATGCAACCCTACGAGCTTGCCATCACGCTGGTGGTTTCCGACCTTGCTTGCATGCCGATGAGCGATCCGTCCATACCTTTCATATACGGAATTCTGCCTATGCTTGCGCTTTTAATAACCCACGTCGCGCTGACATTTGTCGGCCAGAAAAGCCAACGCTTCAGAAAGCTTGTGAACGGAAAGCCTATAATCGTCATTTCAGAAGGCAACATCGACGTCAAGGCTCTCGGCCAAACCGGCCTCAGCGTCAACGACCTTATGGCAAGTTTGAGGGCGCAAGGATATTTTTCGCTCGATCAGGTGGAGTTTGCCATTTTGGAGACTAACGGCAAAATTTCCGTCCTGCCGGCCTACTCGTCGGGCGAAGTTACCTGCGGCGACATGAATCTTCCGGAAAAGCCCGTGGAGCTTCCGTACACCATCATCGTCGAGGGGCGGTTTATGGCCGAAAACCTTTCGCTGCTTAACTTTGCGCCTTCGAAAGACGAAATCGAAAATAAGCTGAAAGAAATCGGTTTGGAGCAAAAAGACGTGTTTATCCTCACGATTACGCAATCTAAAATTGCTATCGTGCAATCTTACGACGGTCAAATGTCGTCCATAAATTTTTAGATATGAAAAAACTTATCGTTGTCATTTGCATACTGGTTCTCATTCTGGCATTCGGAATTTACGATCACGTCCGCGTGAAAAACGTGTTTGACGAGCTGACTTTTCGCATAAACGAGCTTGACAGACTGGTTGACGAAAAGAAAACCGCCGATGCGCTTGACGCCTGCACGGCGCTTATCGAATGGTGGGAAAAGGAACGAATTTACGTCGAAATGTTCGACTACTCCACCGAAATGCGCCAGATTCCCGTTACCCTCGGCGAAATAGAAGGTTCCCTCGAAGTGGACGATTTGCAGAACGCGTCATCAAAAACCGCAAGCACCATAATTCTTATCGAAAACGTGCGGAAAACCGTTTCCTTCGATTTGATAGGCCTTATGTAAAAAACCACGCTCAAACGAGCGTGGCTTATTTTTTGAAACTACTTATTCAGGATTGCAAAGTTTTTCTTGTTGCTCTTGTAGAGATTTTTGAAGACCTCGAAGTTTCTGTCGTAGATAGGTTTAAGCTCCGGATTAGGCTTGTAGGTGGCCACGACCGGAATGAAGTTTTTGACTTCGTCCAGATTTTTGATGAGCCCCAGGCCTACGCCCACAAGAGCCGCCGCACCGACTGCACCTACGTTTTGCGGGCTGGCAACCGTTTCGATGGTTTTGCCCGTTACGTCCGCAAGAATCTGGCAGGTTACCGCGCTCAAAGCGCCGCCGCCGACGAACCTGATCGGATCGGAGGTTTTAACTTTTTTGCCTTCCGCCTCGAGCATCCAACGTTTGTGGAAGCAGATGCCTTCGATAACGGCGCGGATAAGCTGGCGTTTGCCGGTTTCCAGGCCGATATTGAAGAACATTCCCTTTGCGTTCGGATCTTCAAACGGGCATCTGTTGCCGTGCAGCCACGGAGTGAAAATGACGCCGTCGCAACCTGCCGGCACGTCTTTTATGACGGAGGTCATATAGTCGTAGAGGCTGGTGTATTCCGCCTCTAAGCTTTCGGTTACGTCATGCTTTTCGAGATAGATGTCGATTTCGTCGAGAGCGAGGTGATTTTTAACCCATTCGAGGCATTTGCCGCTGGTTTCCATTTCGGCGAAATAGTTGTATTTTCCGTCTTCTGCGCCCACGATTGCCGCGATCATGTTGGAAGCGTCAACCACGGATCTGTCGGTTACGGTGCCGATCCAGCCGCTGGTTCCGGAATAAACATGAGTGTCGCCCACGGCCGTTGCGCCTGCGCCCACGCCGATAAGGCTTGCGTCACCGCCGCCGCCAAACACCGGAGTGCCTTCCTCAAGTCCCAGTTCCCTTGCCGCTTTTTCGGTGATTCCGCCGACGAGGTCGGTGCAATCGATGATTTCGGCCAGGTGATCGACGTTCAGGCGGAACATCTTGCACATGGATTTGGACCATTCTTTTTTATGTATGTCGTAAATGAGCGTACCGAAAGCGCTGTCTCTGGTCATCACGAATCTGCCGGTGGTGCGACCGATGAGATATTCCTTAACGTCAAGCCATTTATACGCTTTTTTGAAGTTTTCAGGCTCGTGCGCTTCGATCCATTTATATTTCCAGACAGGGTCTTTTACGCTGGCCGAAACCGCGCCCGTTATCATTATGGATTTGATCAGCTTGAACACGTTTGCTCCCGCAATCTGGAAGCCGTGCGCTATGCCCTTTTTGATTTCTTCTTTCGCTCTTTGGTCCATATAGCTCATCGGACGACGGACGGCGTTGCCTTCCTTGTCGACGAGCACCAGACCTTGCATCTGACTGCAGAAGCTTATGCCCTTGATGTCGGACGGCTTCACGTCGGATTTTTCGAAAATAGCTTTTGTCGTAACGCACATTGCGTGCCACCATTCGTCTGCGTCCTGCTCGGCGCCGCCGTTTTCGAAAACGTAAAGATTGTAGCCGCACATTGCAGACTCAACCAACCTGATTTCCTTGTCGATTTCAAACAAACAGGTTTTGATGCCGGTCGTGCCAACGTCGTAAGCTATAACAAAAGTTCCCATAAAATCCTCCGAGATAGTCAATATAATTTAATTCTACATCATATTCGGCCGTTTGTAAACAGCTTTTCCAAATTATTTCACCTTTATAGCGACGTAACAATCCGCCCCCACGCTCGCATTTTTCGCCTCTTCTATTGCAATCACCTCGCCGTCGACGACTTTTACGGCAATTTCTCCGCTTGAGACCATCATAACGTACAAGCCGTCCGCCAGGCCTAAATCGATTCTGAAAGCGAACGCGCCGGTGCCGGAAGGAAACACTTCGTTGCAAACGACGCTTATCGCGCCTTCCGAAATCGTTGCCATAGAATACAAACAAATACTTTTATCTTGCGCAGAATAATTTGCGACAATCGCGAGCCTTTGACCGTTATATTTTGTCAAATCTATTTTCAGGCTGCCGTCGTCTGCGATGATATCTGTTCCGAGTTCCGTCGCTTCCTCTCCGTTCACGGCATAAGCAACATAGCCTTTTTTCAACAGATTTGCAATGCTGCCGCTAATTATTTCCACTTTTGATTTCGTTTGCGAAATCACGTTCTTAAAGTTCACTTCGGCCTTTTCGCCGTCGTCAAAATTGTTGTAACCTTTGGCGTAAACGGACAAAACGTAGGTTTTCGAATCGGTGAAAATCGTTCCGTCAAACGTGTAGGACAAATTTTTCGTTTCGCAGATAACCTTTCCATCCACCAAAACTACGTAGACGGTTGCGCCCACTACGGCATTCCACTTTAGCGTGAGGGTGCTTTCGTCGAATGCGGCTTCGGTTTTGCCGAGGCTTACGGTGAGAACATAAGTGACAGAACAAGCGTCGCTCTCGTTATAGAATCCGATTTCGTTGGCTTTTACCGAAACCTCATAGCTTCCCGCCGCGGCAACGTAACCTGACAAATCGAAAGTCGCGCGGCAGACGTGCTCGTCCAAAATGGCGCCGTCAAGCATTACCGTGTAGTCCTTTGCATTCTCTACCTCAGTCCAGGATAGCACGCTTCCGCTGAGAGTTGCGACAGGAGCGTCGAGCTTGCCGTAAGTGTAATAATAAACGACCGAAATTTCGCTTGCGACGTAGAGACCGTTTTCCTCTGCCTGCACCGAAATTTTATGCGCGCCGACTGCTTTCACCAGTTCCGAAAAGTCGAACGAAGTTTTCGTTATTTCGCCGCCTGCGGGCACTCCGTCCACGGCCACCGAATACACGGAAGCGTTTTCCACCGCTTCCCACGAAACGACGGTTCCTTCCACCGTAAGTACGGGAGCGTCCAAGCTGCCGAGATTTTTATACGTTGCCGTTATCTTTTCGGATCCCGTATAAAAAGAATCGTCCGCCGAGTCCGCAACGACGGAAATTTCGTATTCTGCCACTTCCGTAACGTACTCAGAGATGTCGGCGCTCGTGTCGGTCACAGGAAAACTGCTTAAAACCGCGCCGTCTTTTTTGATTTCCACAAGATAGTTTTCGGCGTTGTCGACCTCGCTCCACGACGCGGTGATTTTGCCGTCCACATTATAAAACGAAAGGTTTTGCGGCGCGGTGAGCGCTCTCCTTTCGGTATATACAACCGAGTTCGAGAACATCGACGGAAGCCTGTAGCCCGAACCGTTTGCCATAACCTTGATTTCATAAATGCCTACGTTAACGATAAATTCCGACAAATCAACTTGCTTTTCAGTCAAATCGTTGGACACAAGCACTCTGTTTATGACAACGTCGTAGGTGGCGTTTTCATTGTCGTCCGTCCAGGAAAGAATTTTGCTTTCCTCCGAAAAAGTCAGTTCGTCCGGCACCGAAAACGGAACGTAATGCTCGTAGACGAAAGTTCTCTTTTCGCCTTCCGCGCCTGCGGAGTCTATTGCCGCAACCGACATTTCGTTTTCGCCTGCCGTAAGCAGACTTTCGTCCAAAACGATTAAGTTTTCGTCTTTTCCGGTGACGCTTCTCGTTCCGGCAAAGTAAAACGCGTAGCCGCAGTTATCCGGTACTTGTGTCCACTCGGCGACATATTCGCCCGAGGACGCTTTGTAAACGGCAATGTTCTGGGTTTGTTCCAAAGCAAACGCAGGACTTGCTGTTGCAATGCCCGCAAAAAGAGCAACTCCGACGATCAGAAAAATCGTCGCAAGAAATTTTTTCATTTGTAAATCCTCCCTCTTATCTTTGGTCGAAAATCGGCCGTGTTTTGTTGTCGCTATTTTTTTGCAAAAGCGGTTTCAGGTATTCGCCCGTATAACTGCTTTCGATTTCGGCAATTTCTTCAGGCGTGCCGACGCCCACGATATTGCCGCCTCTGTCCCCTCCGTCAGGGCCGAGATCGACGATATAATCCGCCACTTTTATGACGTCGAGGTTGTGCTCTATCACCAGCACCGTGTTTCCGTTTTCGGAGAACTTTTTGAGAATATCCACAAGCCTCGAAACGTCGTCGCTGTGAAGGCCGGTGGTCGGCTCGTCCAGAATATACAACGTCTTACCCGTGCTGCGCTTTGAAAGCTCGGTTGCGAGTTTTACCCTCTGCGCTTCGCCGCCCGAAAGCGTGGTGGACGACTGTCCGAGCTTGATATACCCGAGTCCCACGTCTTTAAGAGTTTTGATTTTGTTGTAAACCGACGGAATGTTTCTGAAAAAGTCGCAGGCCTCTTCCACCGTCATATCCAGCACCTCGAAGATGTTTTTGCCCTTATATTTGACTTCCAGCGTCTCCCTGTTGTAACGTTTGCCGTGGCAGACCTCGCAAGGAACGTAAACGTCGGCCAAAAAGTGCATGGCTATTCTGATTATGCCGTCGCCCGAGCAGCTTTCGCATCTGCCTCCCGCGATATTGAAGCTGTAACGCCCCGCCTTGTAGCCTCTCGCCTTGCTGTCGGGAGTTGCCGCAAAAAGCTCTCTTATCGCGGTGAACACTCCCGTATAGGTCGCAGGGTTGCTGCGCGGCGTTCTGCCTATCGGCGACTGATCGATGGAAATGACCTTGTCGAAATATTCAAGACCTTCCACGCCGTCGGCCTTGCCTTCAGTAAGCGAAGATCTGTTGAGCGCGTTTGCCACGCGCGGATAAATTATTTCGTTCACCAGACTGCTTTTGCCGCTTCCCGAAACGCCCGTTATGCAGGTGAAAAGCCCCACCGGGATTTTGACGTCCACGTTTTTGAGGTTGTTCTGTTTTGCGCCTTTAACGACCAGATACCTGCCGTCGGGAGCCTTGCGTTTTTTAGGAACTTCGATTTTAAGTTCGCCGGAAAGATATTTTCCGGTTATCGATTCCTTACAATTTATAATATCTTCGACGCTTCCCGTCGCCACGATGTTGCCGCCGTGAATGCCCGCGCCCGGGCCGACGTCAACGATAAAATCTGCGGAACGAATGGTTTCCTCGTCGTGCTCGACGACGATAAGCGTGTTGTCGAGATCTCTAAGTCCTTTGAGAGAAGCAAGCAATTTGCTGTTGTCTTTTTGATGCAGGCCTATGCTCGGCTCGTCCAGAATATACAATACGCCGGTAAGGCCGCTGCCTATCTGCGTGGCCAGTCTTATTCTCTGGCTTTCGCCGCCGGACAGCGTCATGGAGGTTCTGGACAGCGTCAGGTAATCAAGCCCGACGTTTATCAGAAAGTTCAACCTTGCGGTGATTTCCTTTATAATTTGTTTTGCGATAATCTGCTGCTGTTCGGTGAGCGAAAGATTTTTGAAAAACTCCGCAATTTTCACCACCGACATATCCGTCAGCTCTATGATGTTTTTTCCGCCGACGGTGACTGCCAGCACTTCCTTTTTGAGGCGTTTGCCGTGGCAGACGTCGCAGTCGGTTTCCACCATAAGCTTGTCAAGCTCGGCCTTCATCATTTCGGAAGTGGTTTCCTTATATCTGCGCTCCAGAATAGGCACGATGCCGTCGAACGACGCCTTATAGGAAGTCTTTTTGCTGTAAAGGCTGAAAAAGATTTCCAGTTCCTCGCCGTCGTTGCCGTAGAAAATCATTTTTTTGGCCTCTTTCGGCAAATCCTTGAACGGCACGGACGTCGAAAACCCGTACTTGTCGGCCATGGCTTTTATGGTTCTGTTGAAGCTTTGCGAAACGTCGACGCCCCAGTTGGTTGCAGGCGCAAGAGCGCCTTCGTCGATGGAAAGATTGTCGTCCTTGACCAGTTTGGCCGTGTCGATGACGCATTTGTAGCCCAGTCCCAGACATTCCGGACAGGCTCCGTAAGGATTGTTGAAGCTGAACGAGCGAGGAGAAAGTTCCTCTATGCTTATGTCGCAATCCGGGCAGCTGTAGTTTGTGGAATAAAGCGATTCCGTGCCATCAACGTCAACCGTAACCAGCCCTTCGGCAAGCTTTAGGGCAAGCTCCAAGCTGTCGGTGAGTCGCCTTTCCACGCCTTCCTTTATGACGAGCCTGTCCACGACGACGCTTATCGTGTGCTTGACGTTTTTTTCAAGCTTCGGAAGTTCTTCGTCCAAGGTGTAGTCTATGCCGTCGATTCTGACTCGGGTGTAGCCCGCTTTTTTGTAGCTTTCGATCTGCTTGACGTATTCGCCCTTTCTTCCCCTGACCACCGGCGCCATAACTATGACTTTGCCTTTTTGGCTTTTAAGGATTTTGTCGCATATAACGTCAACCGACTGTTTTTCGATGACTCTGCCGCATTTCGGACAGTGCGGCGTGCCTACGCGCGCGTATAAAAGACGGAGATAGTCGTAAATTTCGGTAACGGTGCCCACGGTCGAACGAGGGTTATGCGACGTGGTCTTCTGATCTATCGCGATTGCAGGAGAAAGCCCGTCGATCATCTCGACGTTAGGCTTTTCCATCTGCCCCAGAAACTGACGGGCATAGCTGGACAGACTTTCCATATATCTTCTTTGTCCCTCGGCAAAAATGGTGTCGAAAGCCAAAGAGCTTTTTCCGCTTCCCGAAAGCCCCGTGAAAACCACCAGTTTCCCTCTCGGAATGGTCAGATCCACGTTTTTGAGGTTGTTTTCGTTTGCTCCTTTGATTGTGATGTTTCCCATATGTAACTTATGACTTTTCAGTCCTTTTTCAGTTGTTTTTTAAGTTTTTGAATTTCGTCCCTGAGCACGATTGCGCGTTCGAAATCCAGCGCGTCGCTGGCGATTTGCATCAGAGCTTTCAGGCGCTCAATCTCATAAGCGATGTTTTTAACAGGCGTTTTCGGCGTTTCATCTATCTTTTTGGTGATTTCGATGGTGTTGACGATTTCCTTTTCGACAGATTTAGGCGTGATGCCGTGCGCCTTGTTGTACTCCGACTGAATCTTGCGGCGGCGATTGGTTTCGCTTATTGCGCGCTGCATGCTGCCGGTGACGTTGTCGGCGTACATTATAACTTTGCCGTCCACGTTTCTTGCGGCGCGGCCTATGGTCTGAATGAGCGCGGTGTCCGAACGCAAAAATCCTTCCTTGTCCGCGTCGAGTATGGCCACGAGCCTGACTTCCGGAAGGTCCAGCCCTTCCCTCAAAAGGTTTATGCCGACAAGAACGTCAAACTCGCCTCTTCTTAATTCGCCGATGATTTCCACCCTCTCGAGCGTAACGATTTCCGAGTGCATATACTTGACTTTGATGCCGTTTTCCTTCAAAAAGTCCGTCAGATTTTCCGCCATTTTTTTGGTGAGCGTCGTAACCAGAACTCTGCCGCCCTTTTCCGTGACGGCGTTGATTTCGCCGATAAGGTCGTCGATCTGTCCCTTCACCGGCCTCACCGAAATTTCCGGATCGATAAGCCCCGTAGGCCTTATAAGCTGTTCGACGACGTTGTCCGCCTGTTCCATTTCGTACGGCCCGGGGGTTGCCGAAGTGCATATAAGCTGACCGACTCTTTCGTCGAATTCCTCGAAGGTGAGCGGCCTGTTGTCATAGGCCGCCGGAAGACGGAAGCCGTACTCCACGAGGTTGACCTTGCGGCTTCTGTCGCCGTTATACATGGCGCGAATCTGCGGAATCGTCATGTGAGATTCGTCGATAAACGTTACGAAATCTTTCGGGAAAAAGCTTAAAAGCGTGTACGGCGGCTGGCCCGGAGCGCGTCCGTCGAAATAGCGGCTGTAGTTTTCTATGCCGCTGCAATAGCCGATTTCCTTTATCATTTCGACGTCGTAGCTGACGCGTTCGCCGATGCGTTGCGCTTCGATAAGCTTGCCCGCCTCGGTGAAAGCGCGCACCTGCTCGTCCTTATCCTTCAGAATGACCTTCAAGGCGTCCTCCAGCTTGTCGTCGCCGATGACGTAGTGCGTTGCAGGGAAAATGACGGCGTGCTCGAGCGTGGAAATCGCTCGGCCGCTGAAGCTGTCGATTTCGGAAATTCTTTCCACTTCGTCGCCGAAAAATTCCACCCTTATGGCAATTTCGCTGTTGGACGCAGGAAAAATGTCCATAACGTCGCCGCGCATTCTGAAAGTGGCCCTCACAAAATCGAGGTCGGCCCTTTTATACTGAATGGAAACAAGTTTCATCGCCAGTTCGTCGCGGTCGATTTCCATACCCGGCCTTAGCGACACCGCCTGATTGTAGTATTCCACCGGCCCGCCCAAACCGTAAATACAGCTTACCGACGCCACCACTATAACGTCCCTTCTTTCGCAAAGACTGGAGGTTGCCGAGTGGCGCAGCTTGTCGATTTCGTCGTTTATCTGCAGTTCTTTTTCGATGTAGGTGTCGGAACGGGGAATGTACGCTTCCGGCTGATAATAGTCGTAATAAGATACAAAAAACTCCACACGGTTTTCGGGAAAAAACTCCCGAAATTCGTTGCAGAGTTGAGCCGCCAGAGTCTTGTTGTGCGCTATGACCAGCGCAGGCCTTTGCACGTTAGCGATAACGTTTGCCATAGTGAAGGTTTTTCCCGAACCCGTAACGCCCAACAGAACCTGTGTCCTCAGTCCGTCGTTAAGCCCTTCCGTCAACGATTCGATTGCTTGCGGTTGATCGCCGCAAGGCTTGTATTTGCTTTTTAGAATAAATCTGTCCATCATCCGAAATATTTGCTCAAAACGAACTTCCAAAGCATGGATATCGTCGCGCCGAGAATGGCAAAAAGTATTGTGAACAGAATCTTGCGCCGCAAACTGCGCTTGACCATAGCTTCCGTCCTGGCAAAGTTGAGGCCTTTGTTTTTAAGGTTGACGCAATAGTTTTTTTCGCCGTCCTTGTCGGCCTGCACGAAGTCGATATATTCGTCCAGCTCCAGAGCCTTAAGCGTCGGCTCCAGTTCCTCTTTTGCAAACTCTATCTTAAACGGAATCGCCCGCAAAATGTCAACGGGTTTCAGAATCGCCACTCCGTCGCCGTTTTCGGCAGCGTTAAAGATGGCCCACATAACGGCCTTTTCCTTTTTGGTCAATTCGTTTTTGATGTAATCGTTTTTAAGTTCGTCCCGTTTTGCGAACATTTTGCACCTCGGTTATTTTACGATAAGTTTGAAAAGAACCATCAAAAGCCCGCCGACGAGGGCGCCTCCGATCAGCGCGCCGAAAAACGCGGCTCTTTTTATAAGCCCCTTAACTTTTTCAAGCTCCACCACCGTTGCGGTTCTGAACCTGCCCGTTTCTTCGGTTTTCGGCCGTACGGTTTCCTGCTCGGCCGAAATTTCCTTTGGCGAATGCGCCGTTTCGTCCTTGCCCTCCAAAGCAAGCGTCGCGCGGGTAAGGCTCTGTATGCAGTAAGTTTCGGTGGAAGCCGTTTTCACTTTCACGAGCCCCTGCTCGGCCAGACTTTTGATTATGCCCGAAAGCTCCAGCTTCTGTGGTTTCTCCCCTTCGACCTTTTCGATGATGTCGTCCGCGTCGAGAACCTTGAACGTTCCGCCCGAAAGCTCCACGACCGCTTTCAGAACGGCAAATGTTTTTCCGCCTATCATTTGAACCCTCCGCATATATGATTATATATTATACCACTTATTTTCGCCAAAAGCAACGAAATGATAAACTGCGTTTTCCGCTTTTTTGAAAACGGCTTTTTTGTAAAAATTTCCGACAAAAACCCAAACGCAGCGTTTTTATTTCTGTTTTTCACAATAAACCGCGCATTTTGCCGATTTGCAATTTTTCGAAAACCAAAAAAACATTTTTCGCCACGTTGACTTTTTTGAAGAAACAAACTATAATGTATCTATTAACGGAGGTCGTTATGGAAAAAGAGAAAAAACAAGAACTTATAAGAACTCTCAAATTTACACTGTTTTCTGTCAGCGCGGGCGTCATTCAGATTTTAAGCTACACCCTCATGGTGGAAGTTTTTCACTGGGACAACGAGCACAAACTTACCTGGCTTTCAAACCTCATTTCGCTGATTTTGTCGGTTATCTGGAACTTCACCTTCAACCGCAAATTCACCTTCAAATCGGCCGCAAACGTGCCTATCGCGATGCTCAAAGTGGCGGCGTTTTACGCGGTATTCTCCCCTGTGTCCGCGCTTTGCACCAAGTTTTTGAGCGGCAAGGGCTGGAACGAATATCTTATCGAAGCCATTTTCATGGTGCTTAATCTGGTTCTGGAATATTTCTATCAACGCTTCTTCGTTTTCAAAGGCAGCATCGACACCGCCGAAAAACACCGAGAGGAACCTCAGGAAGAATCCACCGAGCAGGAAGAATCTTCCGAACAAACCGACGCGGAAAAAACAGTCGAAACCGATTCCGAAGATAAATAAAAACGCTTGCAAAAAACCGCCTTTCCGGCGGTTTCTTATTTTCGGATATTAAATTTTTCGACTGTCTGCGAAACAACGTACTCGTCCTTCACGAGCCTCAGTTTTTCCATTGCTTTGCCCGCTAAATGCGCAATTTGCTTTTCTTCCGACGCCCACCTTTCCAAAAGCACGACCTCGGACGGATTTTCGGCGGACAGATAGTAAGAGTATTCCTCGCAACCGTCCTCTTTTCTTATTTCGGGCAAAATTCCAAGTTTCAGAACCTCATCAGAAAAAGTCTTGGCAAGACCGCTTTTCGTCGTATAGCGAACTATAATCGTCAACTTATCGTTTATTGTTCCTCCGTTTTTGCGCGGACTGCCGAGCTCTTTTGCCCTTGTTTAGGCAAAAAGAGCAAAACTTTTATCCTATTTTATAGTAATTCTTATAAACCCCGTTGCGGGTGGAATCGGCGCTTTCGATAAACAGTTTGAATTTGTATCCGTTGGAATCAGCATCAAATTCATAGCGAATTTCAAAAATCCAGACTGAGCCTTTTGCGAAATAGCCGTTTTCCAAAACGTCGTTTCTTACGTAATAGAATTTATACAATTTGCTCGGATTATCTCCGAAACAACTCTGCTTTATCTTTATGATGTTTCTTCGATAAGTATATTTTATACCGCCTACCTGCTTTTTGCAAGCGTAAATCAAATCTTTTACGTCATTTCACAATCTTGTTTTTGATTTTATCATTTATTTGTTTGTTTGTAAACTTCTAAATAATAATATAATTATATCCGCCCCAAAGGCGTCAAAATAGGGCGCGCAGTTTATTTCGCGCCCTATAAATAAGTCATGGCTCCCCCGGTTGGACTCGAACCAACGGTCCGGCTTCGGGCATTGCCCTCGCTCGCTTTGGCTTCCGACAACGCACCGTGTTGTCGGCTTTACGCGTCGCGCCCTTTGTGCGGTTTTGCTTTGCAAAATCCTGCGCAGGCTCGTCGGTTCATAGGGGTGAATAACAAAAAAGAAGGACATCCTTTCGGTGCCCTTCTTTTTGTGTGTATGTACGACAAAATCTCGTTTTTCGGGCGATTTTTGAGAGTGTGTCGAACGAAAAAGTAACCAATGATTTTTCCATATCGGTCTCATTTGCTTTATTTTAAAAAACGGAAAGGTTGCGGCAAAAGAAAAAAACGGCGGAAGTAGGATTTTCCGACTTCCGCCACCTTTTTACAGGTCATATTAAACCGTTTTCACACGACTTACGGTTTTTTGTAACCGCATTTGGGGCAAACGCCGTTTTCGTCGAGCGTGATTCCGCAGAGCGGGCAACGGCTTAAACTCAGGCGCGAAGGAAATTCTTCCGAAGCCGCGTTGACGCCGCTGGTAAAGGTAAGTTTTACGATATTGAGTTTGTCTTTCAAAAGGTCGTAAACGATTTTTATCATACCTTCCACCGTCATCGTTTCTTTGGTAACGACGAGACGGCAATCGGGATACGCTGTGGCGAGTTCGGTGCTGAACGCAGGTCCTTTCATAACGTTTGTGGGCGCACCGTCCTTTATTCCCTGTTTTTCGTATACCGCTAAAATCGCGGGAAGAAGCGGGTCGTCTTTGCGAAGAACGAGCGCGTGGTCGAAGTTTTTAAGGACGTCCCAGGCGGTCTTCTGTATTTCGTTGCAGGGGAAAACCATATTGACGCCCGCGTTGACGGAGTCTTCCACTTCTATGGTAAGAGTCCCCGTGTGTCCGTGAAGATACTGCGCTTCACCCTTAAATCCGTAAAAACGGTGTGCATACTGTAAATCGAGTTTGGTAATACTTCTCATATATATATTCCTTTAATATTTTTTCTGCGGATATGCTCCGCAATTGTTTCAGGTAACCGGTTCAAAATCCGCCGCGCCGTGTTTACACCACGGGCATACGAAGTCAGGCGGCAGCGTTTCGCCTTCGTAAACGTATCCGCATATCTTGCATATAAACCCCTTCGCCGCCTTGGGTGCGGGTTTGGGTTTGACGTTTTTATGGTAATAAGAATAGGTCATTGTTTCGCCTTTTGAAAGATTAGCCGCTTCTTCTACCGAACATATAAACGTGATATGCGTGCCTGAATCGATTTTCTCTTCCACCGCGAGAGAGAAAAACGAATTGACGTTTTCCGAAAGCACGACTAAACCGTTCGCGCTGCGTTTAAGATTTTCTCCGCCGAATTTGTCGGCGGTTCTGCCGCTTTTAAAACCGAATCTTTCAAAAGTGGAAAAGGGTGCGCTTTCCGTAAGACAGTTGACGTTCAGAACGCCCGTTTTAACAATCGTTTCGCACGTATAATTCTGTTTGTTTACGGTTACCGCCACTTTAAGCGGAGACGCCGTAATCTGAACCACCGTATTGACTATGCAGCCGTTATCCTTTTCCCCGTCGTTGGTGGTAACGACGTATAAGCCGTAACTTATATTGAAAAGCGCGCTTGCGTCTACGCCGACGGATTTTACGTTATCGTTATTCATATCGGTACCCATCAATAATTTTCGGCGCGGACTTCGAAGTAACTCTGAGGATGATTGCAGGTTGGGCATACTTCGGGCGCTTTCTTGCCGACGACTATATGTCCGCAGTTTCTGCATTCCCACACTTTAACTTCGCTCTTTGCGAATACTTCCGCCGTTTTTACGTTTTTAAGCAGCGCGCGGTATCTTTCTTCGTGCGATTTTTCGATAGCCGCTACGAGACGGAATTTTGCGGCAAGGTCGTGGAAGCCTTCTTCTTCGGCGGTTTTGGCAAATCCGTCGTACATATCCGTCCATTCGTAATTTTCGCCCGCTGCGGCGGCGCAGAGATTTTCGGCGGTGTCGCCTATTCCGTTTAATTCTTTGAACCACATTTTGGCGTGCTCTTTCTCGTTTTCGGCGGTCTTAAGGAAAAGCGACGAAATCTGTTCGTAACCTTCTTTCTTCGCTACCGAAGCAAAATAGGTGTACTTGTTTCTCGCCTGACTCTCCCCGGCGAACGCCGCTTCGAGATTTTTCTCGGTCCTGGTGCCTTCGTATCTGTTTTTCTTAGGTGCGCATTCGTTTTCGTTTACTTTGCAGTTGCAATCAGCCATTTTTTATTCTCCATAAAATTTTTTATTTTTCGTCCGCTTTTTCCGCCCCTTTTTCCTGACAATCGGGGCATACCCCGCGGAACATAAGGTCATATCCGTTAATTATAAATCCGTGCGTATTGCGTACGTTTTCCTGAATTTCGCCCATATACGGCATATCCACGTCGAACAGTTTGCCGCACTTGTCGCAGCGGACGTGATAATGCTTTTCCACTATATGGTCGAACCTGTCCGCCCCGCCGGAGTTGTTTATCTTTCTTATCTCTCCGCTATCCGAAAGGTCTTTGAGATTTCTGTAAACCGTAGTGCGGCTGACGCTCGGATGCTCTTTAGACACTTCTTCATATACTTCTTCAACCGTGGCGTGGCAATGAAGGCTGTTGACCGCTTCGAGCGTTAACTTTCTTTGAATGGTGCTCCTTTTCATTTGTCGTCCGCCTTGTTTTTTTCTCTTTTCCTTTTTACTAATGATATTATATACTATTTAGGAATATATGTCAATTATTTTTTATGAAATTTTTTTTAGATTTTTTTCGGTGTTTTTTTAGCGGACGCCCGTCGTGCGCCCGTTCGCTTTGCGCCGATAAACGATTATAATTTACCCTTTTTCCGATAACATTATATATAAATATAAAATTTCGTATATCTTATGCGAAGCCCTTAAAGTCGCAAAAGGAAGTTACTACAACCACATACTGCGCAACAAAAACGGAAACACGAAAGCCGCAAACAGAAAGTCAGAAATGTTTCCTGTTATCGAACAGATATTTCACGATTACAACGAAATTTTCGGAAGCAGTAAAATTTATGCGATTTTGAAAGACCGAGGGTACGCCATATCCGAATCCACCGTTGCGAAGATAATGCACGAGAACGGGATGTTTTCTATTCGTGCCTGCGCGAAAACGCTTTACAAACAGCATCAGGAACGAAAAGCAAATATATTGCAACAACAATTTCACGTTTCTCATCCTAATGAAGTTTGGGTAAGCGACGTTACATATTTCAGCGTTTTCGGCAGAATGTATTATATTTGTGTTGTTATAGACCTATACGCGAGAAAAGTTATCGCATATAAAATTTCACGACATAACAGCACGCAACTGACAAAATCCACTGTTAAAGCGGCTTACGAAACAAGAAAACCGACTGAAAGCCTGCTTTTCCATAGCGACCAAGGCAGTAATTACACGTCAAGCGAATTCCGAAAATACTTAAAAAGCCTTAATATCATACAATCGTTTTCAAATCCGGGAATGCCCTACGACAATTCGGTTATGGAGTCTTTCTTCGGTAGTTTTAAGAGAGAAGCATTATATCGCTACCGTTTCAAAACGGAAAAAGATTTTTTTGATGGTGTAGCAACATATATACACTTTTATAACAGCAAAAGACCGCACTCTGTTTTAATGAACCGGACACCCGATAAGTTTGAAAGCAAATATTTCAATAACAATAATAAAAAAACGAATTTTGAAACCGAACATTAACGGTTCGAAAAAATAATATCCGAGCATTCTTACAGTAATTCCTGTATTTTTTGCAATTAAACGTTCGGTTTGGAACACATCCTTAAACAGGGCTTTTTATCAGAAAAAACCTGCATTTTTGCATATAAAAAGACCTTGAAACCGAACAATTAAAGTTCATATTTCAAGGTCTATTCATCGTTTTTCTTGGTTTAGGTTTAAATTGTCGCGACCTAACTCTTTGGGCATGAAATGCAAATGCTTTTATAAGAGATTTTGTTTTTAGAGATCATTTTTCCTTTCCTATAATATTCTAAATAAATTATCTGATTACCATGATCTACTTCATAAAATACGCCTAAAATATATCGACAAACACGCTCGGGAAAAGATTCTCCATCATAAGCCCAAATATCATTATCATAAGTGCTTTTAGTTAATGCCCGTAATCGCATTCTATCCAAATCTTTTGAAAATTGATCTCGGTATGACTTCTTCATTTCAATCGCTAATAAATTATCTTGTTTAATGTTGTTTCCTCTGCTATGGACAATAAGGTCACATTGAATGCTGACAACTTCAAAATTATCATCCAAAATTGTCTTTACTTGTCCGTAATTTCGATTATATTCAACATCCACATAATAACCCTTTATTTTAGCAAAAGACAGTTCTTTCTCCAAATGAGATTTTAAAGCGCCGCATAAAGTACGTTCTGCAACATCGTCATCTATCAATGACCTAAAACCTATTGAAATGTCTTACCATAAAGGTTCAGATTTCAATAGGTTCTTCACGCTTTACATATACAAGGGACAAGTTTACTGTAAACGGACTGATTATCCAAATTATCTTCCGGCTGATCTATAATTATAGGTTTACTCTCTTTACTTAGAGCCAAATAGAAAATAAGCAATACAATTCCTCTCTCACCAGGTGAAAGTTCGTCTAAAGAACGATTACCCATTTTCAACTTAAAGTTAACACCAATATAACCCAATCCAAATATATAATTATAAAACTCCCGCCTCTTAGCAATCCTCTTTTCAGCCGTTTCTAAATCACTTGTTATAACCTCAGCCATATCATGCACAAAATTCATAACACAATTTTCATTTCCAAAATCTGTATTTCTAATACATTCTTCAATTTCCTGACTGGAATTAGCCGAACGCCCATATTTACCATTATACTTTTGGTTTATAAAATTAAGAATTTTTTGAGCTAAATTAGCCTCCCTCATAAAAACTTCCGCTTGAAATTGAATACCATCTTCAATGGAACCAAGCAATTGAGATATTTCACCTTGAATAGGAGCATATATCCCTTGATAGATTTTTGACAATTCAACATCTCTTTGTCTTTTAATTTGTTATATTGGAATTTTCCTGCACTTGTTATTTGTTTTAAGGCTGAGGCCGTATCAATATATTCTTCCGTGGAATCTTCAACACACGAAAAAACATACGACTCAATTGACGGATAACTGAGTAGCAATAATCCGTTTGACTCATAACCGTTATCACGCGAATTTTTAAGTATTCCAACTAAATCTCTACAATCCGCGGCTAAATTACTTTCACAATCACGGTCAAAAATATAATATGTCGCAGTATTCGTCGTATCTAACTGATACTTTGCATAAAGATCATTAAAAACCGAATCAAGATACGCTTTACCGGATACAGACTTAAGTGAACCAATATTCGAAGTTTCACTGTTGATTAAATACACTTGCGAATCAGGGTTTTCTGTGCTTACATTATATACCTTTTTCTCTAAATTGTCAATAAATCTGATATTTTTGTAATTGACCTTTGTTATAGAAACCGCTTATAGTTTGTAACGATTTTTTGCAGCGATAAAAAATTCAATTTATCATCAGTTCATCGCCAACGCAGCTGCGCCATAAATGCCCGCGTCGCTTCCAAGACTTGCTATGTCGTATTTAATTGTTCGTTTGCTGACGCCGAATTCGTTTGCGAGATTCTCTACCGTGTCAGATCTGCGCCGGCACAACACTTCGAGAATTTCCATTCTTCTTTCCATAGAACTCACGTTGTCTCACCTCCCTTGCTCTTGATGGCTGTATTTTATCTGGCAAAGGTGCAAGGTTTTTGCACCTTCAAAAAAGTTTTTTTCATTTTTTTTCGATAGTTTTTGGGAATAAAAAAAGCCACCGACTAACTACTCTCCTATTCGGATTTCGTTAATCGGTGGCCTCTCAATACTGGCTTAACCTACCGCTTTAATGCAATTTGGTTGTCTTGGTTTTACATTATCCTGTTTCAGACCGACCAAGTTCCTTTCGCAAGTTTATTTAGTTAGAGCGCAACAGTTCTTGACCTTGCGGTGCAAACACGTCTACTTGGACGTGACGTCTGCTGATTAGTTTTGAAACCGTTACCGTGCCACAGTGCGGACACTTTATTCGTATAAGACCATCTTCGCCTTGAAAGCCTACAATGATATTGCAGCAGTTCAGGCACACCCATTTTATATGGACATCGCCATCTTTAAAGTGCATAGTTGTAATATTGCCTCCTCTCTCCCTTTGATACTTCGGTTCTGGATTTTTTCTACTGCTATTGTGCGGTCGGGACTTCCTACACAGAAGTAGAAAAGCCGCTGTATCCTTCGTATACACACTCATCGGAACGGGGCTGTGTCCGTTGAGCTTAACGATTATTTAAGGCTGCGACAAGCGTTCGGCTATCATAGATAGGTATCCGTTTCGGCTTTTTGAATTGCGGAATCTCAATTTCATTTCCGCATTTATCGCAGATAAATCTCCCCTCAGTTTCTTCAAGGTACATGTCCTTGTTAAGTTTGCCGCATATCGGGCATTTTGCATCATACGTCATGGCATTTCCACTCTCGTTGTTTCTTCGATTGTTTCATCGCTGTCTTTGTATCTCACGACTTCGTCAAAGTCTCCGTTTTTATCAAACGTCCATATCATGTGCGCTTTGCACTTCGGACAATCAAGGCTGACGGGGACATCGACTTCGTACTCGATCTCAAGCCTTTGGCCGCATCGACCGCAATGTTTTTGGGTTCTCATGTTATTCTCCTCTGTTAACTTTCTAAATTTTTGATTACTTTGATGGCTACGCCTTGTATCTTGCACTCTTCTACTTCGATGTCTTTCATTCGTTTGTTCTCCGGGTGCAAAATAATCCTGCGGTTCGCTAAATCCGGGCGATAGCGTTTGAGCGTTACTTCATTGTCTACGAGTGCGACTACGATGTCGTTATAGTTCGCCGTTTCTTGTTGTCTGACAAGCACAAGGTCTCCGTCATGAATTCCTGCGTCTATCATCGAGTTTCCGCAAGCCGTCAGCAGGAAACACTTCTTCGCATTTCCCACAAACGATGCGGGAAGTCTGACGTATCCGTCTATGCACTCATACTCTTCCGATAACGGTCCGCAAGGCACGTATCCGAGTCTTGGCACGGCAACAACGTTCGTTTCGGTCGCTCGCGTCACTTCGGTTTCGTATCCGCCTTCCCCTATCTCCAAGAGTCCTTGCTCTTTTAGATAGTCGATGTATATCGTTACGTTGCTCTTGCTGCAGCCAACGTTCTCCGCTATACACCGGATGGACGGGCTTGTCCCGTACTGACCGTAATACTCTTCAATAAAGTGTTTGATTTTGTTCGTCAAGTCTTGTTTCTTCGTTTGCATTCGTGATGGCCCTCACTTTTTCAATAACGGACGCTCCGTCCGTTTTTGATACCTCTATTATATCCATTTTCACTTTCACTGTCAAGAGCCTGAAAGGTATAAAAACAGGGGTGTGCAAGAACATGCACACCCCTATTTTTCACTTAAAACCATACTTAAATATTTCGAAAGAAGTTTTCATCAATATCGTAGGATTTCACTTCCTTCAACCCAATATTATATTCCGCCAATTTATTCATGAATTCATCTCCATCAATTAAATCTATTTGCTGTTTTCCTTGTTCACTTGCTTCATCTCGCGCCGCTTTAGTAAATGACCCAGTTGTAATAAATACCCCTTTTTCGATATTTGTTGCCAACGAGCCTCTAAAGTCTCGAATATCTCCAGCGGACACACTCCCTTTATATCTTTTACATTGAAATGCAACATTAAAACTAAAAATCCCATTAATTTTTAATTTGCCAGTCCCGTCTATTCCTCCATCTCCAGTCTTTTTTGTTACTTGTACTTGGGTAAATCCGCACTCTCTTAATAATCGTTGAGCCAGTCTCTCAAAACCCCAAGGGTCCATATTATGTAAAACCTCAATTAATCTAACCTTCCACGGCTGAACCTCCTCAGGTTCCTCAACAACATTGACTTCTGGAATCTCTTGCGCAATTGTCGTTTCGCCTTTTTTAGGCGAAGTCGCTTTTCTTAAGACATCTTTGCCATCAATCTCTTTGATAGACAAAAAGTTAGATGTGATAGCCCAAACTCCTTTCGAACAGTTTTCTATTGCTCCGTATTTTTTCAAATACGTTCTTGCCCACGCTAATTGATACTCTAATTCTGTTTGAGGAGAACGATTAGGATCATGTAAAACATCTACAACACTATCTGGCAATTTTAAGGTTTCAATAATTTTATCATTAATTTCTTTAACGGTCCCTGATCCACCCAAAGCTTGCAACACCATAAAAACTGGAGAAATCAAATCATTATATGTTAAACCTATTGTTTTTCTCGCTTTAGCCATTTTTTATCTCCTTCGTATATTATTTCGTGATTATTTTAATCTACAATATTCTCCATATTGAATAAAGGACTATCGAAAAACTCCACAATTTCAATGCCTAATCCTTGGCATAACTCAAAAAGAACACGGACATTGACCGCCACATTGCGTTTGTGTTTGATATCCCCTATCGTTGTTTGATTCACTCCCGTAAGCATCGAAAGGCGGTACGCGGTCAAATGCTTTTCTTCCATCAGTTCCGTCAATCTCGCTGACAGGGCTTCTGCTATTGTCATGACTGCTCCTCCTTTTACTAAACTTTGGCTATGCATTTAGTATAAACTTTTTCTTTTTGAAAATACTGTGCGCAAGTTTAGTATTGCTTGATTTTCGCCCAGTATTTTAGTATAATCGTTTATGATAGGAGCGAGTTATGAAGACTGTGTGCGTTACCGGGCATCGTCCCGCAAAGTTGCCTTGGGGTTATAAAAAAGAAGGACCCGATTACGAAGAGTATATCGAGTCCCTTGCTTGCACTATTGCTGACTATCTTGAAAATGGTTACGACCACTTTATTTCCGGAATGGCTCTCGGTGTCGATATGGACTTTGCCGAAACAGTCATTCAATTTAGGGAGCATTACGACCTTGACATCAAGCTGGAATGCGCTATCCCCTGCCCGAATCAGACCTTGAAATGGTCTCCCACCGAAACGGCGCGATACAAGGCTATCCTTGATAAAGCCGACAAAGTTACGTTGGTCAATGACCACTACTTCCGCGCCTGCATGCTCGTGCGGAACGATTATATGGTAGACCACTCAGACTTGGTGCTTGCCATTTGGAATGGTGAGCAGTCTGGCGGGACTTGGCACACAATTCAGTATGCCAAAGCCAAAGGCAAGCAAGTCGACATCATAAAAGTTGACCGAAAATAAAGAGAACGCGCTATCTGGGATTTCCCCAAACAGCACGTTTTTCCGTTTGCTCAATAAGACTTGTCTTATAAAATATAAACCGTGATATATCAGTCGACTTTTCTCGTTGAATTCGACAAATATGTATTGTTTGTAAATAGCCCCGGATACAGCTCTTCTGCCAAAAATGCCATAACCTTCTTAAGCTCTTTTTTATCTTCAGGAATCTTCACTTTACTCCCATCTTCAGTAAACGCTATATCTACATTTACTTTGGTTGCGTTAGTACGAATTTTCCCAACATCGTTTAGTGTTCCCAAATCAATAATCTTGGCAATTTTCTTTCGCATGCTTATCCCTGCAACAGAACGCGCGAATGTATCGGAATCATCAATTTCAAAAGCAGGGTTATTCGAAAACTGATCGACTTCACTTTGGGATGCCGTTCGATAATACTCGCTTAAATCAAACACGCCATTTGCATCGTTATACTTCTCAAAAATCAAGCCGCCGCCAATAAAAACACAGTCAACTGTTTCACCGATATTAATGGAAAAGCCTCGTCTTTCCTCTACAAACATATCGTGCTGAAAAAACAGGTTAAATCCCTTCGGCTTTACCATTACTTGTCTCTGTGTAAAACGCTGCCCTGCCAAGTAGTAACCCTGCTCATCCTTTGCGCCAATTACAATTGCTCGAATCTCATACCCCTCTTCGGTTTTTCCTTTTTCGTCTATGGGGGTATAGTTTTCAACTACATCGGGAGCATCTATAGCATCTTGGAGTTCTTGAGGAATAACAAATGTTCGAATTATGAAATTTTCTTCGCGAGCAGTTACCGAATAATTATTCTCAAACGGGATAGGCTCTCGCTCATCCCCATTATCATCTTGCATCAACGAGTTAATCCCATTATTGAAAAGTTCAATAAACAATTGCTTGACTGAAGCACTCGTTTTGAGCTTGTACACTTTGTTTTTTCTTCCTTTTTTCGCCCAAACGAAAATTTCATCGGTTTCGGTAAACACTGTTACACCTCCATATATATTTCATCAAAAAGTTCTATCACTGCCCCGACTTCTTTTGGATTAAAGCGTTTTTTCCTTGATAGCAGCGTATAAGACATCCCACTCGATACTTGAACATCATAATACCTATATCCCCAAAGATAAACTATCGGATTGATAAAAATTGCTTTTGTCCAAAGCAACATCAATATTATTAGGACAATCATCGCACATAGCACCCATAAATTAACATCGGTAATGGACAGTGTCACAACGGGAAGCAAGTAAGCAATCATACTTGACAGTGAATTTGTATCGCCCGGAGATGCCGAAACAACGGATAGTTTGCTTTGGGACAAATGCTTTTTTGCGAACGCTAATAAAGCGCGACAAGCAAAGATACAAATAAGTCCAAAACCAAAGACGAGACACCCCACCCATACCTTTTCCGTGACTTGCTTTGTCGTTAGGCTATCAATAAATATCGCAATTCCACACACGAGCATAAGAGGGGCATAAGAAATAACTGTCCACAAAATCTTAATTAATTTGCTCATATCAATTATCACCCTCCTTCTTCGTTACGGATTTAGCAGACGATAATGCCACATTGTAGGAAATATATATATATCAATGTGACAACTCGGTTTATACTGCTCGCTTAACAATCTTCCCGATGTGCGGGTCGTATTTGTATTGTTCGGCTTCTTTAGCCACGATGAGTTTGACTGCTTCCTCTATAATATCGAGCGGCACAGAAAACCACTCCCTCGGATAGTGAGTATTTCCTTGTCTATCTTTTACTTCAAAGGCAATATTTGCATCGCCAAAAAAATCATGTATTGCCGTTTCAAGATACCTTGTATTCATATTAAAGCAGCGAACCGTCAATAAAATTGTAACGTCACTCAATAGATATGTTGGTTCATTACGTGCATTTTTTACTCGCTCCGTCACAGAACCCGAACAATAACCAATCTTATACAGATCTTTTATTCCTTTTATGCTTGGATTATTACTTTGGCTTTTCAATACATAAATATACCCATTTTGCACATCATCATCCGTTACTTGTTCAATTTTTATATCATCAATCGGCTCGCTAATACAAAAGCCATCTATGTTCATGGCTTTCTCAAGCGACCGATAGAGCATATTTGATTCTGTGCCATTATCAAAAACACATCTTGTTCGGCCATCCAACCTATTATATGTACCACTTTCATATGTTTTGGGATCAACCTTTAGCTTATCAAGCATCAACAAAAAGGTAACACCACGTAGCACATAAAAATGTCCATCAAGCAACGCGCCTCTTCTATACTCGATCAGCTTTCTCCTACCATGTTCAAGATCATACGAAATCATATCAAAACTTTTCTTAAACTCGGAGAAATCTTTACATACCTTTCTGTGAGCGATATAGTCTGGACGTATTCTGTCTGTTGGTTTAACATGAGACAATGTAAATATCCCCGTATCATCCGAATCGGAGCCCAAAATACCAAGTGGATCATTTTTTAATATATCATCAATTGTTACACTTGTTGTGTTTTGTATATCGAGCAAATTATATAAGTCGAACGGCTGTAGCAATTTGACTTTCTGCGGATTGGAACGAATAGCTTGCAATCTATATGAAAGCATAGCTTCTCCCATATCACCATCATCCCTTGGGCATCTACCCTGTGTTTCATAAAAATCACAAATTTGTTGAAATCCATCTATTAGCCTTTGGTCTTCCGATGTTCGTACAGGTTTTTCTGATGTTGTGTCCATCAGCAATCCAAGACTATCGCTTTCAAAAATTTCTTGTAGTTTCTTGAGATTGCGTTCATTCATTTTCGTTCCTATAACCTCTCTTCAATTGGCGCAAATACACCAAAGCCTCGGCTAATCTTCTTTCGGTTGGATCCAATGCATCAAGCGATGGCTGACGTCTCATTGTTCTTACAAAATCATTAATTTTAGGCCATAAATAAATAGCCTCATCATCCGTCATACTTACTTTAAATGCTGAAATACAATCCTGAATTGACTTCAACACTTTAGGTGTAATTGTTTTTGAGATAACCTCAAATGCCTGTTGGAACGGATTTACCGAATCAATAAGATCAATATTGATTTCCTCAATATTAATAAACTTATTGTTAATTTGCAAAAATCTTGTTCCATTAGAATCTGTTGTTATCCCCTTGCGAAGCACCATATCTGTAACCAAATGCTCCCTTACTTCTTCAACCTCATCTTCCTTTAAATCAGGATATTTTGTCATAATTATTTTAGGGATCATTATTTTATTTACAACCTCTGGATCAACTTCTCCCACGAAAGATTTTTGTATATCAGGATTCTGCAAAATAGCAGCCTTCAGTTCCGTAAGATCAGATGAAACAATTGCCTTAACTCTATCAGAAGTCGGTTCTCTCAAACCAGTAACCGACACGGTCTCGGAATTGTCATCACCTTCGTCTGTATCTTTCCTCGCTTTAAAAGTTAATACTGGTGCCAGTACTTGTTCCATTAACAATGATGCAGATATTGCCTTTAAAATATTGTTAACTGTTTCAACTACCTCCTCATTTTCCGCATCAGGCTCTGCAACGAGATTTGTAAATTGAGCATGTGACTTATTTACACTATCTCTTGTGCATCGCCCAATAATCTGAATAATTTCTGTTAAAGAGCCTCTATACCCCACAGTTAATGCATGCTCACAAAATGGCCAGTCAAAACCTTCTTTTGCCATACCTAACGCAATTATAATATCAATGTCTTCTGGATTTGCCACCTTACGCAAATACGCTACAACCTTTTCTCTTTCCGCTGGTGTGTCATTCACAAGGTCTGCGATTTTAAGGACTCTGCCATTGGGTTGTTTTACATAAATGATATTGTTTTCATCAACGGACTCAATTTTTCCAATTGCATCAATAATCGTATCGACTTCAATATATTTATCTTTGGTGGACTCGCCAGAATTAACATTTGGAATATGGATTATTGTTTTTTTAGTTGTATCAAGTACTTGCATAATGGCACTGGTATATCGACCATGGTAAAAATGAAAGCCGATGCCAAGAGACTTAAGGTACTGGTATCCATTAAGTTGCTCATAATAGTTATAGGTAACTTTAACAAATCGAGATTCGTCTTCTTCCAACAAAACAGGAATACCGTCCCCTCTAAAATACGAGCCTGTCATTGCTATTATATGTGCATTCGATTCAATCATTAACCCCCTAACTAATTCTCCAAGTTTGCTTTCATAATCAGCGGAAACATGATGAAACTCATCGATAGCGACTAAGCATCTATCAAAAGCCTTTGGGCCGATTTTATCGTATGCGAATCGCAATGTAGCATGAGTACAAACCAATATAGATGCATCGCTTTTCATAAAATTCTGAAAAACGCTTATCTTCCCACCTTCTCCACCGGGCATACAAAGGTTATAATGTGGATCAACTACCCAGTCACTATGAAAACCATTCTTCATTAGGTATGTGGTGCTAAAAGACTTACCTATTGAGCGCTCTGGGACCGCGACGATCACTTTATCAACAGCTCTTGTTTTTAGTTTATCAAGCGCAATAAACATTAAAGCCCTCGACTTTCCGGATGCAGGCGGAGCCTTTATGAGTAAATACTGGGCTGCACGTGACTTATATGCCCGTGCTTGCATTTCACGCATCCCCAGCTCGTCTATCGAAGTACTTTTCCCTGTAGCTTGATAATGAACATCAATAATGTTATCCATTTTCTTCCTCCGTAAGTCGTTTGTAATAACCAAATAAAAAATCCAACCGTTCCGCATCCGATAGAAACGGCTCTTCCCTGTAGCATTGCTCTATAACTCGGTCAAGCATACCATGTTCGTACCGTAATCCAACGCTCATTCCTTCTTCTGAATACATTTGGGCATAAGTTTTTTGAGAAATTTCCTCTCTTTCCGCCAGCACTTTCTTGACATGATAAGTAATTAGTTTCTTTTGCTCCTCACTAATTGATGGGAAAGGAAAAGTATTATACCCTAATAAAGAAGAGTATCTAAGTCGCGTTTCAAGTCCTCCACACACTGTGCGTATCCACAATAAATGCATTCGAGATGCGACAACTCCAAACACCCATGGTTCAGCCTCATATATCACAAAACTCAGGTTAGAAACAATAGTGTCAGAACCTACAAACCCTATTTGCATATACTTTCTATTTTCGGATGAAACAGACGGTACAACCAGTGAATATCCTTTTGTATAACGCATCTCCCGAAACTGATGAGGTCTTTCTGCAAGCTTTTTCCCGGCAGAATCTGTTAAATGCAACCTATATTCTCGACATTTATCAATGTGCGCCTTGATTGGCGGAATATTAATAGCTTTTGCAAGCTTATCATCTGGGATCCACAAACACCATCGCTCTTTTCCATTAACGTACTCTTCGGAACCGACTAATTTTTTAAACATGTCTTCAGCCTCCGCATATTCCGATATTATTTGAATACGTTCTTCTTTAGATATATCTGAAAGATAACCATTATCGTATGGCATATTACCCTTATTCATATATGGCAATTTTGATAATGGTTTCGTTCTTTTTAAAACAATTTCTTTACTTGGCGTAATATATGGGCCTATTTCCAAGACACGGTGAGAGCGCATATTATCAAACAATTCACATTCACGATATCTCGAAGAGGAACTCACCCCAAATATCACAACGGTAACTTCCGTACTATTTTTTGCATTATTTTTCCACTTAAAAGGTCGATACGCAAACTGAATATAAACATTGTGCTCAAATAACTTGGGCCAAAGGAGTCCAACTTGTTCTCCTTGCGACAACGAATTTGTTGTAACAAATGAAAAAGCAGAATGCCTACGTTCAATCATCTTAGTCGCTAAAAGAAACCAAGATGCAGCATAATCCAATTCCGCACATTTTTCATATTCTGAAAAAACCTTTTCTTTATCTTTCTTCTGTTGTGGAGTTTGTTTTTTGGCTCCCCTATATGGGGGATTACCAATGATATAGACCTCACCGTCATCTGGGATATTTACATCCCACTCAACTACCAGCGGGTTTTCCTCTCTAATGTCAACTGTCAAAGGACAAGGCAGAACTGATTTATTTTGATAAATGGCAATCGACAAAGAAAGAGCTGCCATTTGCGAAGCAAAATGTGTATTTTCTATACCGTGAATATTCTTCCATGAAAAATCATCAATTGACTGCGCACCTAACATAGTTAGTCTCTCATTTATGTACCTCGTCAATTGAGATAATTCTCTGTATACCTCAATCAAAAAATTACCTGCCCCGCAAGCTGGATCTATAATGTGAATGCGTTGTATGCGATTACCTAATACTGTAAGCCCGTTAACATCATCTTTACTATCTTCATAACATTGATACAACTCGTCAAGGAAAAGAGGGCCGACAACTTTATGAATATTCTCACTTGTGGTATAGCACGATATCCCCCTATCAGTAGCATCCTGCAAAATCGCTCCTAACACTTCTGGAGACACATTGCTCCAATCTAAAGCAATTACATCATATATTTTTGAGCGAATTGCATTGGTATAGGTAATACTATCAAATTTCCAGTCAGCTATTTCACTCACATTTTTAGAAGTCCAATAATTTACGCTTAAATGCGGAGAATATCCTTCGATTGTTATCAAACCCCACATATCCAAAATCAACTGTCTAAAAAACTCATTTGTTTCTGCGTTGTAAGTTGACAAAATATTCCTTACACTATGACATTCCCCATAGAAACAAATATTATCGGTGAAAGCAAGCCAAACAAGTGAACAAATAAAATTTTGTATTTCGTGTTCTTTCTCTTTTCCATTCTGCAATATAAGTTCATTGTAAATAGAGGCTAATTGTTCTGCAACTTGAATGGTTACTGAGTCGGTCGGAGAAGAATTCGCATTTTCTCTTCCAATCAAAGGGAAAAAGAACTCAAAACGAGAAAAAACTTTTTCTTTGCTAATAACCAATGTTTCAAATGTCTTTTGGTCAAAAGCCAACAAATCCGATTCATTTGTCACGAAAATAAATCGAACATCAGAACTGACCACATTATTTTTCTGTAATGAACCGAGCACTGAATAAAGATTTCTAATATTTGTATCCATAATAAATGCTTGTTTTGATATATATACACCATTATGAATACTATGCTCATCGTTGGCCTTAATACGGTCAAATGTCGCTCTCGGATATCCCCAAGCATCAAAAAACTTCTCAAAGTATTCCAGTCCTTTGAGACTCGAAATCAATTGAAGTTGTTCTTTTAATGCTTGATAATCCATCATCATTTCTCCTCATATTCCAAAATTGCTTTACCAATATACTCAGCAAGGCGAACTGGCACAGCGTTACCAATAGCTTGCTCTATATCAGATTTATTGCCAACCCATTTGAAATCCGCAGGAAATGTTTGTATTAACCCTCTTTCCGCAGATGATAATGCCCTAACTTTTGATAAATCTGAAGTTTTGTCCGCTGGATGAGACTTATAATTACTTGGCACAGGACGATTTACGCCGCGTATTGTTGCGCTCGGCTCGTAAATACTAAACACAGCTCTGCGATTATAACTACGCGGATGCATATAATAGAACTCCGTTCCCAATGAAGTTCCCAAATAATCGAATACACTCATCGGCTTATTGGCTTTATGTTTATCCAAGATCGAATCCAAGAAACCATCTTTTTCACCTAAACAGCCTATCATTATGAATCGTTTTCGCATTTGTGGCACTCCATAATAACTGGCATCAAAGATTCTATACGTTAGACCGTATTCTGACATTTTGAAAATTTCTATAGCTTTAGGTAGAATTGGCATCTTTACAATATTATAGACGTTTTCCATTACAAACCATTTAGGTTTTACCTTGGTCACAATTTCGGCGTATCTTATTGTCAGATTTGCTCGTTCACCTAAATTTCTAAGCCCTGCTATTGAGAAATCTTGACATGGCGGACCACCAATTATTATATCAGGATGACTTGAACCTATCTCATCAATGACACCGTCATTGTTTAGATCGTACTCAAATATTGGATGAGTAAAATTAGCTCTATAAATTTTTACAGCTGGTTCCCATTTGTCATAAGCAGCAGTCACATCAAATCCAGCCTTTTGAAAGCCAAGGGACATCCCTCCACAGCCACAGAATAAATCTACAAGTTTCATTTTTTCCTCAATTGATCGTCATCATATTTTTTTATGGCCACGGCAACATATTCAGCCAACTTCACTGGGACTGCGTTACCAATCATTAGATTCAAATCCCCTTTATTCCCATCAAATTTAAAACTTTTCGGAAACGTCTGGACATAGCTTCTTTCAAGTATCGTAAGAGCCCTCACTTTTGGTCCTATTTCGACCGGGTCAGATGGATGCCCTTTATAACCTTTTGGAATAGGTCTATCAACTCCACGAATCGTTTGACATGGTTCATATATGCTAAACACACCGCGACGAGAATAGCTTCGTGGCACTCTAAAGTAATATTCTGTTCCAAGACTATTCCCAAAATAATCAAACATAGTCATAGGTTTTTCCGCAAGATTACATTCTAAATAGCCTAAAAGAGCATCGTCTTCCCCGCCTAACACACCAATCAAGAAGAACCGCTTCCTTGATTGAGGGACTCCACAATAACTGGCATCAAGTATTTTTTGTGTTAAGCCATATCCCGCACTTTTAAAATTATCTATTACAACCTTAATTGACCGACTTTTCGTTATTTCAGGCACGTTTTCCATAACGAAGTATTTTGGTTTTGCCTTTACGATTATTTCGCTGTATGTAATCGATAAAACCGCACGCCCAAAATCTTCATTTCTATGTCCCGCTGATGAAAAATCTTGACACGGCGGTCCACCAATTATTATGTCTGGATTTGCATCAATAATCCGTTCCTGAACCTCAGGATCAGCAAGGTCATCTTGATAGATTGGATGCGTGAAGTTCATTCGATATACTTTTACGGCTGGTTCCCACTTATCATATGCAGACATTATATCATACCCTGCGTTTTGAAACCCTAATGACATTCCACCGCACCCGCAGAATAAATCTATAGTTTTTAATTTACCCATTCCTTTAGTCCTCCGCGATCTCCATAATATCCGACACATCACAATTAAGTGCTTTGCATATTTTTAGAATAACCTCGGTAGTTACGTTTTCATTTTTGCTCAACTTGGCAATCGACGCAGGACTAATCTGCGCTTTTATTTGCAGATCCTTTTTTTTCATATCTTTGTCGATCAGTAGTTTCCACAATTTCTTATAACTTATAGTCATTATCCAACTTCCGTTTTCTTTTTATTATACCATAAAACCATAGAAAGTGCAACAGAAAGATTGATTATGGAAATATTTTTTATGCATATGCATATTTTTTATTTGCAAACGCATACACCAAAAGGTTTTTATAGCTTTGCATAGGTCGTGTATAGCATCATCAATGTGTGATAATACATATCTTCGTATGTTTCTATCATACCATCTCCAATGCTCAATTGTCTCCAATCGGCATCTCGGTCAGCAACCAATTTGTGATGCCAAAATGCCAAACAACCGCTTGTAATGAACCGCATCATCCAAAAACACAATGTCGGCTCATCACAGTTGTCAACTCCCACAAAACTATCTATAACTGTAAAGGGCGGAATTTGCGGAAGTTTTTCTGGCAAGTCTTTCGTATCGCCTTGATCACGAAGAACAAATTCCAAGTATCTATCCATATAAAGAGTTAAGTCCGCCTTGAAGTCCGGGAATGCCTTTGCGAGCGACTCATTAAGTCTTGGTATCTCGAAAATGTGAGGATTGTCATCATCTACCGCCATTTCCCTATAATAGTCAATCGCTCTGTGGAAATACTTCCCTCCTTCATAAAGCCATGACCTTTCCCATAGTTCGGTTTCTAATGCCTGTTCATCGAAGGAATCGAGACATTTATCAAGAACGTTCTTATCCTTAATTAGTCCAATCGGAATATTTTGGTGGCGCAGTATTTCAAGTTGGACTTCTTCCGTACACCTATTGAAACGGTTATATATTTGCCGTTTGTTTGCCGCATACGGCGATACTGCATTCGCAAAGACGCATAATGGCAAATAATCTATTTCCGACTGATTGTCCATCACAAACTCTTTGACTTGCTGCTGTATTGCTTCCGTATGCTGTCTCTTTGCCCTTTTAGTTTCTACACGAGCAATAACAATCGATACCGCAACAGTTGCGATCAAGGAAAACACGCCTATTATAATCTGAATAATCTCTGCAATCGTCATTAATTTAATCTCTGCAACCTTTCTCTAATATTATCCGTTTTTTATCGCAAAAGCTCTCCATTTTAATTGCATCAACGGTTTGTACATTGTCTCCCAGATAAATCGCCTTGATTGGAGGGGCTTCTAATTTTTGACCTGCATCTCCAATAATTCTCCACTCTTTTTGATATTGCCACTTCTCATCTTTTGTTAAAAACATTCTTAAATACTTTGAGCGGTCCGCATCTATTTGCCCGTTGCTTATACCTATAACCATTTGTCCAATAAAATCGCATATAATGTTCATCAATACATTGTTTTCTCTTTGGCTACTATAGACAACGGGGAAAATCATATCTGTAAATTTATAATGCGAAATATCGTATTCTATACAATACCCCGCGCTACCATTTGTATAGTTACCCCACATATCTCTATTATTACCGTCAATCGTTAGTGAACAAATTCCAAAATCTTCTCGCGCTTTCACTGCTCTTAATAACAACTGTTCTATTTGGTTTCTTATATTTGGCTCATTTATGCTTTCGGGAATATTTCCAAGCATGTTTATCAGTGGAGCAATCTCAATAGTTGGTACAAGATTCTGTAATTCAAACGATGCATCCAATAACCAATTTCTTTTTATCAAGCCATTGGGAGTCATAATACCGTCAATAATCATTAAAACTTGCTGGAAATTCTCCGAACTTGTATATGGCCGTATTGACTCAATAATTTGCCTAACACAACGCTTGGTAAGTTGATTTGTATGTGCATCATAATAATCTTGCAAATCAATTGAAACGCTACACTCGCTTGGATCGTCCAGCCTTTTCGCAGGACATAGGTACAAATATTCATTTTCAAGCATATCGTACGTATGTTCATCAAACGGACGGTATTTGAATAATGTTCTTGGAACAGTGGATGTATTACCTTTCATTTTATCGTTAATAGTTTTGATTTCTTTTGACTGCGTCATAAATCACCTTGATATATTTTAACTAAATTTATAACATACTCTTTTATTTTTTCTACCACTTCGTTCGGACCGACCACTTGCAGTTTGTCTCCGAACGACAAGCACCACCCAAAGAATGTCGGACTAAGTTGCACCGCCGCTTTGAAACGCAGTTTCCCGTTCTCGTCCGGGGTGATCTCCACCTTGTCTCCAAAGATATCAAATATCGGATCTAAAATGTTCGCGTCGGCTTGGAACTCTACCAACTGCTCTTCGCCTTGGAACATTCCGAACAAGGTCTTTTTGTGCCTTTTTAAATCGATCGGCTCGCCTTTATATACGTCTATAGGTTGATTAACAACCATTTCGACACGGTCCATTCGGTCTATGCGATAATGCACCACGCCCTCAAATCTTCCGTAGTAGCATATCAGGTAGTAGTTGTCATCGTCATAAATCGTGGCAAGCGGATTGACGAAATATCGTTTCCCGTTTCGCCTATATACCCGCTCATGCTTTGAGTTGAAGTCGAAGTATTCAAACGAAACTTTCTTATTGTTCTCTATCGCCAAGTTGATTTCGCTTATCGAATAGAAGATGCTTTCGTTTGCGCTCTTTGTAGTATTGAATTTTACGATATTGCTCCGCAAGAGTTCCGCACGGTGGCTACCGCCAAGGTCGGCTATTTTATCTAATAGGACCTCGGTTTTACTCGGTGTAATAAAACTCGATGCCTGCACTGCGTCCATAAGAATGCGAAGTTCCGGGACGTCAAAGCTGCGGTCCACCACGCAATACTTATTCGGCTTGCCGGGGTTTTTCTCGCACAATACTTCGTACCCAAAATCATTGAGAACGTCAATATCTCCGTATAGCGTTCGTCTGTCGCACTCTATGCCCATAGCAGTAAGTTTGGACAGTATTTCCGTGGACTCTATGTAATGGTCTTCGTCCGAATCTTGACGCAGTATCTCAAGGATTTTTATGAGTTTTATTTTGTACGCTTTCTCTTGCTTCATCGACCGACTCCTATACCTCTCCCATTTTAGTTAACCATATTATAGCATAAATCTATACGAATGTAAAGAGCAAGGTGTACAAGTTAAGCGACACCATATTTTTGAGCGTTTCTCACGGTTTTGTTTCCTTGGTTCGAGGTTCAAGTCCTGCTGGACGGTGCTTATCGTCCGACAGACTTCAAGTGTGAAATTACGCTTTTTTGGGGCATAAAAAAAGACCGGGCAACGGGTTCGCCGTTACTCGGTCTGATGATTTGCTATGAAATTGCTCAAAAAGGGGCGAAAATGCCCCTGAAAATGCAAAAATGATGGTCTATAAGAAAAGACTTATAGACCATCACACTTGG